>WNGK01000109.1_pt1 | contig 69609 bp, 65 predicted proteins | sample 5400601 | NCBI WGS metagenome assembly WNGK01 (sample SAMN13153376, study PRJNA577476) | soil metagenome | isolation source: 60 cm soil or saprolite under Garry oak tree replicate 1 | place: USA:California | collected 2016-06-15
GGCAACATCAACCGCCGCTCTTGGCCGTGTGGGGCAAGAATGATCCCATCTTTGGACCCGACGGGGCAGAGGCGTTCAAGCAAGATTTGCCACACAGCGAGGTCCATCTGCTGGATACTGGTCACTTTGCGCTCGAGGAGGATGGAGAGGTGATCGCCCAGCATATTACCCGCTTTCTCACGACAAGAATACCAGCTTGAGTGGTACATTGCTCGTACAAGCCGCTGAAAGGAGCTATTGTTGGAGCCACGAGCGTTTCAAGATGAGTTTGCCGAGATGGGCTTTCATCAGTGTTGGGGCTGCGGGAGCCAGAATGAGCAGGGCTTGCAAACCAAGAGCTATTGGGAGGGCGAAGAGAGCGTCTGTACCTGGCAGCCGCAATCGTATCATCAAGCATGGCTGGGCATCGTGAATGGCGGCATCCTGGCAACGATCCTCGATTGCCACTGCACCTGCACGGCCATCGCGGATGCGACGCGTAGCCTCGGCAATTTCCACTTCGCGCGCAGAACGTCAGACGTTCAGAACAAGGAGGGGTCTGATGGAGACCATGCATGTTCCTGATGGGGAGGAACAGAAGAGGATACCATCTTCTTCGTCCCATCAGGCCCCTGTTCTCTGGCCCTGGCTTCTGGTCATCGTGGCCTGGACGGTTGCCCTTGTGGCAGCTCTCACCAACCAGAACTCTCTGATCGATCACTATTACCTGCTAGAGGAGAGCCATCTGTCGCCGCTCTTGGCCCTGGTCGTCTTTCTGGCCTGTTGGCAAGTGATGACGGTGGCCATGATGCTGCCGTCAAGTATGCCGCTGGTCTCCATGCTGGTGCATGCCAGTCGACAACAGCCGCATCCACGAGCGGTACAAGCGGCGTTCCTGGCAAGCTATGCCCTCGTCTGGACGGCGTTCGCGCTCGTGGCTTTTGTGGGAGATACCCAGATCCACTGGCTCGTTCATCACTGGTTCTGGCTGGACACCCATTCCTGGGTCATTGGCGCGACCACCTTCGCGGTCGCTGGTGTGTTCCAGTTCAGCCCGCTCAAGGGACGCTGTCTCAAGCAGTGCCGCAGCCCGTTCAGCTTCTACGTGCGCTACTATCGCCAGGGGGTAGGAGCCGCCTGGCACCTGGGCCTCCGCCACGGCGCGTTCTGCCTGGGGAGCTGCTGGGCACTGATGCTGGTCATGTTTGGGATGGGCGTGAGCAGCCTGGTGTCGATGGCGGTGCTGACCGGGGTCATGGTCATCGAGAAGACCTATCCTGGCGGGCAGCGTCTGAGCCCGGTGATCGGGATCATCTTGCTGGGACTTTCGGCCCTCTGGCTGGCCCATCCTGCCTGGCTCTTGGGTGGAATTGGGGTCTAAGCACATAACGAGAAGAGGAGGTCTCTTTTGGCCCTAAACAGAGAGGCTTTTTTGCGGCATTTCCTCGTCAAGCCGCTTCTGGAGGCAAGCGCGGGTCCATGCTCAGCACCGTGACCCGCGCTCAACTGTTCAGCTGAGACCACACATAAGCGTGCTTCAGCTGGTGGTGAGTATTGCAAATCGTTTCCATTCCAGACGATTTGGTCAGAAAAAACTTCGGAAAATTGGGTTTATTCCTGCTCAAACCGCATTATCGTTTCTGGTTCCTTATTGATAATAAGGATCAGGTGCGAGAACTATAGTACTTTTTACCTTAACCGGCAACCTGCATGATTTGCTCTCATGTATACTACTCATGAACTTGAAAAACATTCGGTGTATCCGAGAAGATGCGGGGCTGCAATGATGGTCGAGTATACAGGAGAGAAACTGGGGAACTACCGGCTGATGAGGCTCCTTGGGCGAGGGGGCTTCGCCGATGTGTACCTGGGCGAACACATTTATCTCCAGACGGCCGCGGCCATTAAAGTATTGCGAATGCAGTTGACCGATGAAGCTCTTGAGAAATTCCTGGTTGAGGCGCGCACCGTCGCTCGTCTTAGTCACCCCAATATTGTGTCCGTGCTGGAATTCGGACTTGAGAGAGCCACACCATTTCTGGTGATGAACTATGCACCGTATGGATCACTGAGACAACGCCATCCCCGTGGAAGCCTGCTGCCCGCGGCAGCTATTGTCTTCTACGTGGAACAGGTGGCGGCGGCATTGCAGTATGCGCACGATCGCAGGGTCATTCATTGTGATATCAAACCGGAGAACATGTTGCTCGGGCAGAATGAGGCGCTGATGCTCAGTGATTTTGGTATAGCCGTCAGTCTGCAGAACATCCAGAGCGCAGTAACGCAAGGCTTACCAATTGCTTCTGGCGTTGCCGGTACGATGACTTATATGGCTCCAGAACAGCTGGAGGGGAAGCCGTCCTTCGCCAGCGACCAGTATGCACTTGGTGTGGTAGTCTATGAATGGTTCTGTGGGACTCCACCCTTCAGCGGTTCTGCGGTTGAGGTAGCTGCGCAACATTTGCGGGCGGCAGCTCAACCGTTGCGGGAAAGGGTTTCTTCACTGCCACCAGCTATCGAGCAGGTAGTGATGCGGACACTGGCTAAAGATCCACAGGAGCGTTTCGTATCTACGCGAGAATTTGCTGGCGCGTTGGAAGCTGCCTGCCGATCAGCGCCATCTCTTTTGCATAGTTCAAAGATCATCTCGTTACCATCTTCACCACGTGTTCCTGGCAACACCTCCCTGCTGCTGAGTTCAGCTAATTTCCCGGCGGACGGACATATATCTTACACAGTTGCAGCGCCTTTACAAGATACGCCTGTTGCCGCGGAAGCAAGCGCTCTACCTGCTCGGTGGACTCGACAGTTGCAGGACGCAAGGCGTATGGTATCAAGGCGGAAAGTGATTGTTGGCCTGGCTGGACTCACGGCAGCAGGATTGGTGACGGTACTTGGCACAGGACGATTGTGGTATCCACTTTTCCGGCCGCGAGTGACCGCTGGCCCGCAAAAGCCGAAGCAGGAAGTAATCCCGAATATCTCCGCGACTGCCGAGGCCGTCATTAACGCGGCTGCAACAAGGCCAGCGGTCACTTCTTCTGGTATGAACAGTTTAGATTTCTTTGTGCGCGGTGGGGACAATACTTTATGGCATAGACGGTATGATGGCAACTGGCATGGCTGGGAGCCACTGGGTGTCCTCGCTTACGATCCGGCGGTGGTATACTGGGGTTCTGGCCGGCTCGACATGTTTGCGCGAGAAACGACTGACGGCTACACAGCTGCTGCTTTGCAGCACAGATGGTATGATGGCAGCTGGCATGACTGGGAAACGCTTGGTGGAGCGCTCACTTCGGACCCTGCCGTTACTTCTTCGAGCCCTGGGCAACTCGATATACTGGCGCGCGGCATTGACAATGGTATCTGGTACAACCATTACGACGGCAGCTTGCATGACTGGGGCGCGCTAGGAGGCGTTTCCTTATCCGCTCCTGCCGTGACCTCTTTCAGCCCCGGGCGGATCGATGTGTTTGTGCGCGGGAGCGACAACGCCCTGTGGTACAGGTGGTTTGCTGGTCAGTGGAGTGATTGGACGCCGTTGGGGGGGTCCTTTGTGTCCGATCCCGCGGTTACGTCATGGGGGCCTGGACGGCTGGACATATTTGTAATTGGCAGCGACAACACCTTGCAGCACAAGTGGTATGACGGCAACTGGAATGACTGGATATCACTGGGCGGAGCGCTTACCTCCAGTCCTGCCGCGGTCACCTGGGGGATCAACCGTCTCGATGTGTTCGCGCGCAGTACGGACAATACGCTGGTGCATATAGGGTTCGATGGGGCGTGGTCTGCCTGGGAGGTATTCAGGTAGAAGGTTGATACTTACGTCCACGGCCCGGTTGGCGAGCAAAAGGATGGAGAAAGCACGCACTCGCCACATGCCATATCTGTACTCAGCTTTGAGGACGTGTGAGAACCAGTTCCAGGTCCCATGCCTCATTTTGCGATGATGAAACTGATATCACGTACCTGCTGTGCTATCCAGGCCTTGAGATCATGGTGTTCCACGATTTGGCGGGCGAGTTCTGCCTTCTGGCGCCGTTCCTCCGGTGACAGCGTGAGAGCCTTGTAGAGCGCCTCTGCCGTTTCCACCATATCAGCAGGCGAGATGGGGATAGAGGCCTCCTCCAGTTGTTGGAATGCTCCACTTGTACGCGAAAGTATTAACACGCCGTTTCTTTGATTGACGATGGGTCCTTCCTTGGCAACCAGGTTCATCCCGTCAATCAGGGGATTCACCAGCAGTACATCGTAAAACTGTAAGGCAGCCAGAGCCTGGGTGCGGTTGTTTTGGACGAAAGCCTGGATAGGTGTCCACTCATTCCGGCCGAATTTCTGGTTAATATCCTCGATAAGCTTGAGAATCTCTTCCCTATACTTCCGGTAGATGGATAACGTCTGGCGAGATGGCACAAGAAAAGCCAGAAATGTCACCTTCTCATAAAGCTCAGGATGCCTCTCAAGTAGATACTCGTAAGCTTGAAAGCCCTGCACAATGTTCTTTGTTGGTTCGATACGATCCACCCGCATAATGCTCTGTTCGCCAAGCAGAGGTCGTATGTACTGCGCGGCATGCTTCCCTGCTGCGCTGTGGATGATGCGACGTTCATCCGAAACCGAAATTGAGATGGGGTAATCACGCACCAGGGTGCGATGGCTTTGTCGAACGATGGCAGCATCTTCAACATCGACATCAACATCATTTAGTAATGCGGGTACGCCCTCCAGAAAGTTCTGTGCATCGCGTTTCGTCTGGAAGCCAAGAATATCATTGCCTAACAGGCCATTGGAGATGGCTTGCGTTATCTCGGTGGGCAAGTGTGATTGCCAGTAACGGACTTCGGGCCAGGGGATGTGGATAAATTGCTGCATGATAATGGATGGATGATGGTGACGGATCAGCGCGGGAGCGAGGTAGAGATGGTAGTCATGTAACGCCACTATAGTCGATGACGGATTCCGCTCAATCTGAGCACTTACGGCGTCGGCAATTGCCGCATTTGCCTTCGAGTAGCCATTTTCCCAGGCACGCAGAATCTGCTCAAGTGGAGGGAAAGCTGAGGAGTGTTCGAAGAGGTAGTGTTGTAAGAACCAGAGGACCTGGTTACTGACGATATCGTAATGATTGTGATAGACACCCTTTGGAACAGTCACATAGCGAAGATGTGTCCACTGACCGGGCAATGGGGACCGCAGTAGCCCATCATGGGCCTGCTGCACTGCCATGCGATCTCCTTCGGTCATTGCCAGGGCAACCCAGGTTGTATCCATGGAAGGCAATGCCTCGATAAGCGCTGTTACCACACCCCCTTCACCCCTGCGGTATCGCAGTGTTTTGTCCTGACCCATATAGTATTCAACAGGCCCACGATTTGTAACAATGATGAGATGATCGGCGTGTATCTGTTCGGATAACGTTTGCGGTGATGCTGCACTTTGTGCCTTTTTAGACATCGGTTCTTCCTTTCGATAGGACGCCAAAAGTTCTCTTCTTATGTTACTACAGATTGGATAAGAGCATGTATTCCGAACTTCCTAGAAATCGTCCTGGATTCAGTATCCCCTCGCAAGGTACAATTTACCCGTGGATCAAGAAAGAGACGGGCTGTTTGCGAGTGTGGAACGTAGCCACCGTATAGAGCGATAACAGTAGTTTTTCGCGGTGGACGTGGGCATCTTGAGAGTATGTCCGATTTCGGTAAAGCTGAGATCCTCGAAAAAGCGCAGATGGACGACCGGGCGAAACCTGGGCGGAAGTTTCCCTATCGCCTGTTGCAGGACTGCGTGCAGATCAAGCTGCTCTACGATCTCCTCCGGCAAGGGTTGTGGATCCTGGAGAGATTCTGTCAGCTCTAGCTCATCGCTCTCATCTTCCCACGAGAGTTCTGAGAAACGAAGTGAAGGTCTACGGCGTTGCTTGCGCAACTCGTCCATACAGCGATTGTGCGCGACCTGAAACAACCACGGTTTGAGTGGTACGTCCTTTCGTAATGTCGGCAGAGAGAGATAGAACTTGAGCAAGACAAACTGCAGGACGTCATAAGCCTGCTCGTCGTCCTTGAGGATCTGCCGGATATAGTTCAGTAAGGGATGGTGATACCGGCTTACTAGTGCTTCAAAGGCACGATCGTCACCTGCGACCGATTGCCCTAACAGAATGCCATCCGAGGGGTCCGTCTCCTGCGAGGCGTTGTGTTTCCCTTGTTGTATGTATGACACGCTCTTCCTCCTTTCCACCTTCCAATTACAAGAGGTGGTTCAGTTCATCTCCTCATCCGTAACGTTTTGCTCGCTGTTTCCCTGCTGTGAGGAACGAAAAATTGACTTCCTCAAGCCACAGTGTAGAAGAATGGGAGGGAGAAGTCAGCGTGCATGAGGTGGCATGTCACTTCCACTTGCTTCACTTCTGGGGGACAGATACCAGCGGAGCGGGAGCCACCTGCTCCTCGTCGACCCTCTCCTCTCTGAGAGAGCGATTTCCTTATCCATGCTCTTCGGTTATAATCCAAAGACATAACTGGCTGTTCATAAAGAGAGGTCATGAGCCATTTAGAGTTTGTATTTACAGATTTACTGATCTGTAGGAGAGAGCCTCTCATGAACCAACAGCTTTGGCCTTGTGGTCATAAGCTATCCGGGCATCCTCAATTTCAGCAAAATGAGTTTCAGCCCACGTGCAGATATCTTTCAGCAACTCACTCAAGGTCTCGCCTAATGGAGTCAGGGCATACTCGACTCGAGGTGGGACCACATGGTAGACGGTGCGCTTCACCAGTCCATCACGTTCTAAATTTCGGAGTGTTCGCGTCAGCATTTTCTGGGAGATGCCCTTGATCTCACGCTTGAGTTCGCCGTGCCGTCTCACCCCAAACGCCAGGGCATACAGAACCAGTGTTGTCCACTTCTCAGCGAGAAGATCAAGCACCTGCCGCGAACCATACTGCGCGTCGAACACTGTCGGGTGTGAGTATTCCTTCGTCTCCACCTCATTCACCTCCTTCATTTCTCTTAGGCACTTTCAGGTACCTACTTACCAGGTGAGCCAATACCATGCTATAGTATCCTTAACTGAGAGGGACGTCAATACCTGTCTGCTCATGCAGCAGCGTCCCCAGGAAAGTGATAATATATATCCGATGCCTGGTAGAACCAAAAGGAAAGATGACGATGACACAGAGAATGCATCTTGTGGGACCCGTCAGTGAGCGGGACCACAGTCAAGGAGCTGCCACAGCCGCTGTCACGCTGGTACAATATGGCGACTACGAATGCCCCTACACCCGCCGATCGACGACCATCGTGAGAGCGATCCAGCAACAACTCGGGGACAAGTTACGCTTTGTCTTTCGCAACTTCCCCCTCACCGAAATCCATCCCCACGCGCTGCACGCGGCTTTCGCTGCCGAGGCCGCCGCGGCTCAGGGCAAGTTCTGGCAGATGCATGATACCATCTTCCACCACCAGCATACCCTTGAGGATGCCGACCTGGAGCAATTTGCCGAGGCGGTTGGCCTGGATATGCAGCAGTTCGCACGTGACATGGCAGAACATCCGTACATTAGCCGTATCGAGGAGGATCTTCAGAGCGGCATACGCAGCGGTGTGCGTGGAACGCCGACGTTCTTTATCAACGGCGTCCTCTATCCAGGATCCTGGGAGCAGGAAGCACTGCTGGCTGCTCTCGAAGAAGCGGGAGCGTCCTAGCTGTATCACACCTTCCTGGCGTGCTCACAGTGGTATATTGATGGGTTTACCTGTCCCATAGTAAGAGCAATGGATATCATAGATAATCAGGTGGAGAGGAACATGGACACGAGACAAAATACCAGCGCAAGAGAAACAGCAGAACTCTGGCCACCGTTGCCATATGAAGAATGGAAGGATACGTGTGATACGCTTCATATGTGGACGCAGATTGTTGGCAAAGTCAAAATGGAGCTGACCCCACTTGTGAACCACTGGTGGAATGTTACCTTCTATCTCACGGCACGTGGGCTGACAACGTCTCCCATTCCCTATCACGGGGGCACCTTTGAAGTCGATTTTGACTTCATCGATCACAACCTCTTCATTCAAACCAGCGAGGGCACTTCAAAGGCCATGCCATTGATACCGCGCTCGGTCGCGGATTTTTACCGCGAGTTTATGGAAGCTTTGCGCTCCCTCAATATCAATGTGATCATCAACACGCTGCCAAGTGAAGTGACAAACCCCATCCGTTGTGATGAAGATGTTGTGCATGCCTCTTATGATCCAGAATATGCTCGCCGCTTCTGGCGCATCCTGGTGCAGTCGGACAAAGTCTTTAAAGCATTCAGATCCCAATTTATCGGCAAGAGCAGCCCTGTCCATTTTTTCTGGGGAAGCTTTGACCTCGCGGTGACACGTTTTTCGGGACGGCGCGCGCCTGAACGCCCAGGAGCAGATCGCATAACGCGGGAAGGCTACTCGCATGAAGTGATCAGTTGTGGGTTCTGGCCTGGCGATGACCGTTTCCCAGCGCCAGCTTTCTACTCGTATACCTCTCCGGAGCCGCCTGGACTGAAGGAAGCTTCTATTTACCCCGGTCAAGCATTTTATAGTCCCGAAATGTCTTTATTCATCTTACGATATGATGACGTTCGGAACTCAGGTGAGCCCGAAAAGACGCTCATGGAATTTCTTCAAAGCACCTACGAAGCTGGAGCGAATCTGGCACATTGGGATCGCGAGGCACTGGAAAGGTAGATATTGAGGTAATAATTGGGAGGAAATAACTTGCCTGGTTGAAAGCATATCCATGTCGGTGTCTGGACCGACGAGAACGAGAAAAGGAGTAAAGAACTATGGCCAGTGTTCGCTTCGAGCACATCAACAAGTCCTTCGGCAACGTGGAGGTAGTGCATGATCTCAGCCTGACTGTCGAGGACCACGAATTTGTGGTGCTGGTCGGACCCTCTGGTTCCGGCAAAAGCACGATCTTGCGCCTGGTGGCTGGCTTGGATGCACCCAGTGGAGGCCAGCTCTATATTGGGGACCGACTGGTCAATGGCGTGGAGCCCAAAGACCGCGATATCGCCATGGTGTTTCAAAGCTATGCCCTCTATCCCCAAATGGACGTCTCCGACAACATCGCCTTCAGCCTCCAGATGCATCATGTGCCCAAAAAAGAACGCGAGGAAAAGGTGCAGCAGGCGGCCAGGATGCTGGGCCTGCAAGAGTATCTCCAGCGCAAGCCAAGAGAGTTATCGGGGGGACAACGCCAACGCGTGGCCCTGGGACGAGCGATTGTGCGCGAGCCGAAGGTCTTTCTGATGGACGAGCCGCTCTCCAACCTGGATGCGCAGTTACGCGTGGCCACCCGCGCGGAGATTATTGATCTGCACCAGCGCATTCCCACCACGACCATCTATGTGACGCACGACCAGGTCGAGGCGATGACCATGGGAAATCGTGTGGCGGTGTTGAGTGGCGGACTCATCCAGCAGTTTGACACGCCGCATGAACTCTACGAGCATCCGACCAACCTCTTTGTCGCTGGCTTCATCGGGTCGCCCGCTATGAACTTCGTGCCAGGAGCCACAGTGGTGAGCGAGGATGGGGGAGCCAAAGTGCTGCTGGAAGGCATCGGGCAGGTGGTGGTGCCGCAGCCGTACGTCGAACAAGCGAGGCAGGCAGCAAACCTGAAGCTGACCTTTGGCATCCGTCCCCCTCATCTGGAAGATGTGAACCTGATCCCACCGGAAGAGCAGACCGGTTCGGTCATCGAGGGTCAGGTCAAGGTGGTCGAATACCTGGGTGATCAGTTGCAAGTCTACCTGACGGCCGGAGGAATACGCATGGTGGCGATGCTCAGTCCCCGCTCGCACGTCAGCGTGGGTGGCACGGTGCGCTTACATATCGAGAATGAGCAGATGCATCTCTTTGACACGCAGACGGGCAAGGCTCTCTTCTAAATGCTTTCACTCTGCTCTTTGAGATAGGCGAAAACGACTGTGCCAACGCCTGTCGTGCTAGTGCAACATCCTGCGAGCAAATGGCCAGGTTGATACCCTAAAATGTCATCCTCTAGTTGCATTGATCGCCACACACGGGAGGAATAACTCTATGGCTGACTGCGAACAGCTAGCAGGTGAATTGAAAGTGCTGGAGGACCTGCTGAAGCATACCTCCACCGAGCACAAGCGGCGGGAAATCATCGACAGAATCGATCAGATCAAAGCAGAACAGCAAAAGCATGGCTGTCTAGAGGCAGCGAACTCACAGTAGAAGGAGTATCACCATGCCTGGCTCGTTACGTATTGTAAATACAAACTCTAAACGGCTCTTGGCCAGGTTTGGTGAAGCGAAAAATTGATGAGTTATTCTGACCTATTGAACGAGCACAAATTTTAGGAAGACTAGCATCGATAAGCTCATCATTCACCAAAGTTGGCCATGAGCCATTATCCCCTTGACGTTTACAGCTCAGGATGACAGTCTCCAATGGTTTTCACATGCGCTGAGTCGAGATAACCTGTACTTGTCCATACCCACGCTCTTCGGATATAATCCAAAGACATAACTGGCTGTTCATAGAGAGGTCATGAGCATGTTGCTCGGAACGAACATTCGGAAAATGCTGGTGAGTGGTGATCAATGGGCAAGTTGGCATGGCTACCACATACCAGTTAGTAATGAGTATTTTGTGGTCTGGACTCCGGTTGGGACGGAGATGCACTGGAGGCCGGGTACCTGGGTTTCCCAAAAGCACCAGTTAACGTATTTCTGGCCGGATGCCTGGTTTACTATTCATGTTGGTTATAATGATGCCGGCAAGTTTGTCAGTGGGTATTGTGATGTCGTGCTGCCAAGTTCCGACTATACAAACACTGCGAAAGAGCTTATCTATACTGATCTCTACATAGATGTGGTGGTGCGCGCAGATTACAGTGTGTACACCAAAGATCACGAGGTCTTTGATCGCGCGGCAAGATATTTTCCCATCGTTGAGCGGTCACGCAAAAAATCATTTGAAGTGTTGGACTGGTTAGAAGAGCAGGCGAAGAACTGGAGCGGGCCATTCGAGAGTATCCCACGCGTCTTGCCAAGGACGGATTTTGAGAAATGTAGTCCGGGTGAGGCGAGCGCGATTCTGCGAGCTGTTTTGTGAGGAGAGAGTATGAGTGACGGGATGTTCGCGGAAGAACTGCGAGCGCAGCTTGCTGAACATGGGATCACAGAGCTGGAGGAGGTGGCGCTGCGCGAGGCGCTTGAGGCGCGCTGTGAGACGTATACCTTGATCAAACTGGCTCCGTGGCCCGCACGACGCTGGAAGTGTAAGTATCGTTTGATGATGGGCGATAAGATGTACGATGCGCAGAGTGCAGCGGAGGCTTATGCTATGGGGTTGGTGGGAGTTTTAGGGAACCATGCAGAACAGCGCCAGAGGTAATATTCCACATACGCCCGGTTGGATGAATTCCCCTTCGACTTCTCCCTATCAAACGTTTGTAAGGTCACTTTCCTCCCATTTATGTGTTCCTTTTTTATTGCTCTCTACAGGTGAGAGTGTTATAGTAGCTCCATGAAAATTACTGCGCTTGAACTACAGGTGAACAATGCTGAGCGGGTCAATGTGTATGTTGATGGCCGCTTTTTGCTAGGCGCTAGCGCTAGCGTTGTCTTGCAGATGGGCTTGAAGTTGGGACGGGAATTGTCGCCCGCGCAGTTGGAGGAATTGCGCCGCGAGGAGGCGCTGCAACAGGCTGTTGACCGCGCTTATAATTATCTCACCTACCGGCCGCGGAGTCGTGAGGAGGTACGCCGCTATTTGCGCCGCAAGGAAACTGCTCCGGAGATGATTGATGCCGTGCTTGAGCGTTTAGGTCGGCTTGAGCTGCTGGACGATCATGCATTCGCATCTTTTTGGGCGGAGAACCGCGAGCAGTTTAGTCCACGAGGGGCACGAGCTATCAAAAACGAGCTGCGTATGAAGGGGGTCGAGAGGGAGGTCGTCGATGAGATGATCAGCGATGAGAAGGACGAGGAGCTTGCGCTGAGGGCTGGGCGCAAGAAGGCTCTGTCGCTGGTGCATAATCCCACGATGGACTTTGTAACTTTTCGTGCGCGCCTGGGCTCGTTTTTGCAACGGCGCGGCTTTGGTTACGAGATTGCTACAAGAACGGTGAAAGCGCTGTGGAAAGAGTTGAAGCCGGAGGATGGGGAAGAGGATCAGGGATAATACGCAAGCAGGAAGGAATTATTTGTTCATGGATGAATCAAGCGAAAAGTTGCTCAAGGAGCGCCCGGACGAACCCCCGCCAATTGAAGGAAGCGTCTCAACAACAATCGATTACTCGCTGCGGTTGAGAAACACGCCACCACCGAGCGCCGGGCAGTTAGTAGCGGTGGCGGTGGCTGCGGCTGTTTATACGATCCTGTCCTGGTTATCGGCCTCGCTGCTCTCTTCGGGTATACCAGTGGTGTCGTTTCTCTTTGTGGCGATTGGCTTTGGCATCCCCTTCGCGCTCTGGTTCGGAGGGTGGGCTTTCGTCATTGCCTATATCGGCAATTTTGTTGGCGCTGGTCTCCTCGTAGGCACTCCTTTACTGGTGGCCCTTCCCTTTGGCACGGTTGACTTGATTCAGCTGGGCTTGCCCATGATCCTCTATCGCCTCTTGGCAAAGCGCTTTGGGGTAAGTCCTATTGGGAAGGATGTCTTTACAGTTCGCGGCTTCATTTTCTTCCTGCTATGCGCAGTGCTGCCCAACAATATTATCGGTGGTCTGTATGGCAACCTTATTCTGATCTGGGCCGGGTTTAATCCTCCGAGTACGCTGCTGCCCGCCTGGTTTATCTGGTCAGTTTCGAACATTGTGATTACTGCTGTGATTGGTTCGATTCTGTTAAATAGCTTGGGACCAGTGGTCGAGCGTTTTGGCTTGACAGTGCGGAACGCTTTCAGTTGACTGGTAAGTGCCGCTTAGCGGAAGAGCTCAGTTACTGAACGCCCATCATGAATGCGGGTGATCGCGCCGGCGAAGAGTTCGGCCACTGAGAGGATGGTCATATTGGGGAGGCGCTTGTGATCTGAGAGCGGGATGGAATCGGTGATGACGATTTCCTTGATGGGGGCACCGGCAAGGCGTTCCACCGCAGGGCCGGACAAGACGCCGTGAGTGGCGCAGCAATAAATGTCGCGCGCGCCGTGTTCATATACTACTCGTACCGCCTGGGTGAGAGAGCCAGCGGTGTCGATTTCATCGTCTACTATTAAGGCATGTCTGCCGTGGACGCTGCCGATGATGCCCATAGCTTCTATATGGCCGTTGTTGCCAAGGCGCCGTTTTTCGACGATTGCCAATGGTGCGTTAAGACGATCGGCCAGTTTACGTGCCTTTTTGGCGAAACCCTCGTCGGCGGAGACGACCGTAAAGTCGTCCATTTCCTTCTGTACAAAATAGCGCGCCTGGAGTATCTGCGCGGTCAGTTCATCGACAGGTATGTTGAAAAAGCCCTGGATTTGGCCAGCGTGCATATCCATAGTGAGGACGCGCTGCGCACCGGCGACAGTGATGCAGTCGGCGATGAGGCGGGCCGTGATGGGGACACGAGGTTGATCTTTCTTATCGGTGCGGCCATAAGCATAATAGGGAATTACGGCGGTAATGCGGGCAGCGGAGGCGCGTTTGAAGGCGTCTATCATGATCAGTAATTCCATGATGGAGCGGTTGACGGGCGCGCTGAAAGGCTGAATGATGAAAACATCGCGTCCACGTACGTTGTCGTTGATTTTGACGAAGATGTTTTCGTTGCTAAATTGAAAAACATCTGCATCACCTAGGGGGATGTGCAGATGTCGGCAAATTGAGGCCGCAAGCGGGCGGTTTGCATTGCCTGTAAAAATACACAGCTCTTCCATTGACTCCTCCATGGTTTTATTGAGTATATCACATGCCAGTTGTTAATGTAAACCAGAAGCTGCTCTAGCTCTACAGGCGGAGGTCGACGCTGGCATTTTCTTGTCGCGCTTCTTTACCGTCAGTAGTGCTATAGGCCGCTTCCAGCTGTCTCCAGGCTTCTGTGCCGCCGATATGGTAGACGGTTAGACCTGCCAGACGCGCTGGCGAAGGGTTATCACCGACAAAGAGAAGGGTTACCGCGTGACCTGATTGCTTGAGATGTGCCAGGCTGTCTAACAAATGATCTGTTACCGAGCTGGTGATGACAACGATGGTGGCACCGGCGGGAAGGTGCGAGCGCTCAGCCTGAATGACGTCTTCGAGGGTGCTACCGAAGAAGGGTTGGATACGGGCCAGCACATCCATAATACGCCTGCGCTGATCCTCGCTGGTAGCAGGGGGCAGGTGTATACGGCGGCGTTTCAATTGTGCGGCAACGGTGGCGTCTAACTTCTGCGCCCCCTGGCCTTCAGATTCAAAGGGGGTATGTACTTCCTCTTCCGGCATGAACATGAGGGTATTCGCATAGAGGCCCACGGCATAGCCTTCATTAAGCGCCCAGTCGGATACTGAAGCGGCGGCACAAATTGCCAGTTCCCGTAGCTCGGACTGAAGACCATACACGGCGTCAAATGGAGCGCTGACGTTGAGAAAAAGGATCATGGTGTAGGTCGTGGTAGGCTCATAGATCTTGCTTTGCAACTTCATGGCGCGCGCAGTGGCTTTCCAGTGGACGCGGCGCAGGTTGTCGCCATAGGCATAATCCCGCACGCCGATCACGCGGGAGGGGTCTTCCAGCAAGCGTCGGGGGGCACGGCGATCGCCAAAGGGATGGCGGGCAGGTAGGCTGAAGCGGGTTAATGGGACGACCAATGGATAGACGAGCAGGTATTGCCAGTTGGACAGGGTTTCTTCCTTGCTGATGAAACCAAAGACATCACCACTGCGCACGGTGGTTGGGCCAAATTTATGGACGCCACGTGCATTACAATTCAAGGTATAGAGGCGTGTGACTCGCTCGTACCAGCGTGTACTGAAGAGATTCTCCAAAACGGTGGTATCGCCGATGATGCTGACGCGCCTGCTGCCCGTCATGGGGAGGGCACGCGGGACTGTGTCCTCGATTTCTAACCAGGGTAGCGGCAAGAGTTTGGCGTTTTCGACCGAGAGTGAAAGCGTGACTTGTTCACCAAACAGCACGCGCTGCTCACTGAACTGCCGTTGATAGCGTAGTTGACGCAGGCAGTAGGATGCCCAGATATCTGTTGTGCCGATGATGATCAGTACCAGTAGTCCGATGACGACCAGCAAGGGCTGGTGGAAAAGGATACTGACAATGAGAATCGCCAGGCCAATGTAATATAATCGCCTATTCATGACTCCACCGGCACAGGAACTGTATGCAGGACATCTTCTACGATTTGTTCCATGACACGTCCATGCAGGCGGGCCTGACTGGTGGCGATCATACGATGGGAGAGAACGGAAGGCGCCATATGTTTGACATCATCGGGGATGGTGTAATTGCGTCCAGTAATGGCAGCATATGCCTGGGCTGCGCGGTAGAGCGCGAGGGTGCCGCGAGGACTGACGCCCAATTCGACGGCGCTGTGGTTGCGGGTGGCGCGTACCAGTTCAACGATATAGCTCTCAACGCTCGGATCAACGCGTACGCGGCGAATGAGTTTCTGCAGAATTTGTAATCGTTCTGCGCTTATAACCGGGGATAAATCCTGCAGCGGCTGTTCTTCTTTGAAACGCTGCAGGATGAGGCGCTCCTCCGATTGACTGGGATAGTCGAGGTGCACGCGCATGAGAAAGCGGTCGAGTTGCGCTTCAGGCAATGGGAAGGTTCCCTCTAACTCCACCGGATTTTGCGTAGCGATGACGATAAAGGGGCGTGGCAACATAATGGTTTCGCGCTCGACGCTTATCTGTCGCTCATCCATTGCTTCCAGGAGAGCTGATTGCGTACGGGGTGTAGCGCGGTTGATTTCGTCGGCGAGCACGACCTGTGTGAGTAGCGGTCCCGGCCTGAATTCGAATTCACCTTTTTTTTGATTGTAGAAAGTGATACCGGTGATGTCCGAGGGGAGGAGGTCGGGGGTAAATTGAATGCGCTGAAAGGAGCACCCAAGGGATTTCGCGAGGGCTTTCGCCATGGTTGTTTTGCCGATGCCCGGCACATCTTCAAACAGGACATGTCCCTCGCAGAGGAGGGCGACCATGAGCAGGTCTGTGACTCCTTCTTTCCCGACGATCACATGGCCAGTGTTCTGGCGGATGGAACGAGCGGCCTCTTGCACCTGGCGAATTTCATCTGTTTGTGTCATCTGTCTTTGTTATCCTTCACTCGCAGGGAGCGGTGGCGTTGTTTGTAGTCCTGATAGGACACCCGGTTCGTTTTCTGGTTTTTGGGTACGTTTAACAGATAGGTGCACTTGAAATTATACGCACAAACGGTGAAAAATTTCACTACTCGTTTTTGTGGCCTCGTGACCTGCGGCCGCTCGCCGGGGATAATTTGTATGAGCCATCCCGAAATGTACCAACAGGCTTGAGAAGTGGCTTCGTACCCGTAGGGGCGGGAGAGGCGGATGTGTGGTGGGGACGCTTGCGTCGCCCTGGCGGGAGGGGAAAGGCACTCACGGGACTAGCGAGGGCGACGCAAGCGTCCCCACCCCGCATCCACACCTCTCCCTTCCCTTCAAAATACCTATCCCTGAAAGCACCTCTCCCGCCCCTACGGGTTAGACGATGCCTTCGGCACAGGATTTGATATTAGCCGCCGCCACCGCCGCCACTGGGGCTTATTTGCACGGATACTGGCTGGGACTGTACTCTTTGACCGTTTTGATCCTGGGCTACCGCGTAGACGATTGCCTGGGTGTGGCGCCCGAACATAAAGACTTCAACCGCCCAGGTTAACACGCCGTTGCCGCCCCCGTCAGTTGTGGCGGGACTGGAGATGTACTTGTAAGGAGGGGCGCTATATGCTACCGCAAGCGCAACGGTAACGTTGGGTTGACTCGTGGTGACGCTGACATTGACGATACTATTGTTTGATACGCGGTTGGGGATAGAGTTGACTGTCACAGATAGTGAACCTCCGTCACCAGGTGTGGGAGTCGACTGATCGGCAGTGGGAGAGGCGTTCGGAGTTGATGGCAGGACGGGTGTACTTTGGGCGGGCGGTTGACTACTGGAAGAACTGCCACTGCCGCCTATAGGAGCGGAGAAGGTTGGACGAAGATCGACGGTACCGGTGGGCACGACTGTCGGGGGATTCTGCGAGATGCTGTTATTGGCCGTGGAATTTGAGCTCCGCAGCATTGCGTTGCTGACCAGTGATGTGAAGACGATTGCCGCAATCACGACCACGGCTATGGCGATCATCAATACTTTGTACGCCGGGTCTTTCTGCCAGTAGTAGCTCAGCCTGTCAATGGGCCGTAGGGGAGGAGATGAGATCTTCTGTCGAATGAGCTGTTCAGGGCGAATGGGTGTGTATTCGTTTTGCGGGTTGTTGCCGCTCGCCGGGTAATTTTCTGGATCGGAATTGACAGGATTGGCTGGTGACGCTGCATCGGAGTATGCCGGCAGTATCAGCTTTCCCTGTTGAGGGCTTCCCTTTGTTTCAGGCTGATTGATCATCTGATTGACTTGCTCCTCCTCTTCTTTTGAAGTTTTATTGTTTTCTGTCAACACAGTTCAGTGTACACTTTCTTTGCAGGGTGTACAATTTTATATACCAGAATGGCTATTGAAGGAAAGGAAAGAACTTTTTGTCACAGGTGGTGTAAAACGGCGGTAAGGACGGGTTCTACGGGTAAGGTTGGCAATGGGTGTTTTTGTATGATGGTTACGGTTGGGCCGATGGGTCGCCAGTTGGCGGGTTCGGTTGGACCGAAGAGGGCGACGGTGGGAACACCGAGCATGGCCGCCAGGTGCGTTATGCCTGAGTCATTACCAATGTAACAGCTACACTGTTGCAAATAGTGTGCTACATGTAACAGGGGTTCATCGATGAGGGAGGCGAACATGCCTGGTTGTGGTGGTGAAAGCAAGCGCTGGATAGCGTCTATACGGTGGTGATCGGCTGGACCCGCGAGTAAGAGGACGGGATAGTCACGATGCCAAAGTTGTTCGATGAGAGCGACGAAGGAGGAGATGGGCCAGCATTTCTGGGTACCTCCGCTGCCAGGGTGAATGGCGATGCGCTGGCTGCCAGCATGATGCGTGGAGTGCTCCGCGGTTTTGAGAGGTAGTTGATAGGGTATCTCGATGTTGTGGAGGCCAATAGTTTGCGCCAGGTATGCAACGAGGTGTGTGTGTTGGCCTTCTGCCGGGCGTCCCGGTGCGACTATGACGTTGCGGACCCCTGCCCGACCCAGGTTCTGCGCCAGCGTGCCATCGGGGTCGCGTAACCAGCAAATGGCGAGATCGGTACGTTGTAGCTGGTCGAGTACGGCCGGGGAGTGTATGCCTGATGATGAGAAAAGGCTGCTCCACTGGAGGAGGCTAAAATCGGAGGCTTCATCCACAAGGCCGGTCGCGAGGGCAAGCGGCAGTACCGTGGGATTGCCGGCGAAAGTGATATGTGGGTTATTGTATGCTTTTCTTATAGCCTGAATAACAGGGAAAGCAAGCAGAGTATCGCCGACGGCACCTGGACGAATGACGAGGATGTGAGAGGCGACGGGAAGCAACGGAGCCAGCGGAGGCAGTGTTTCCATAACGTCATGCTGGTTGGATTCTAATGAGCACATCGCCTTTTTGCACTACCTCACCGTTGGTCGCCACAAGCTCGATGACACGACCCGATATTTCAGCTTGAATCTCGTTGAAAACCTTCATTGCCTCTACCAGCGCGATAACCTGGCCAGTTTGCACCATATCGCCAACGGCGATAAACGGAGGAGACGAGGGTGAAGGGGAAGTGTAGTAGACCCCGGTCAGCGGGGCAATGATGGCGACGCTGCTATCTTCTTTGACGGCAGGAGCGGCAGTGGAGCCAGGAGCAACCTGTACTCCTGGCTGGCCGACGCTGTGCAATTGTGCGGGCGTAGAACCCATAACTATACCTGGTTGACGGCGGATGATGATCTCGGTACCAGCTTCGGTCAATTCTAATTCGCCGATAGTGCTGCCTTCAAGCATGTTGACCAGGTCTTCAATGCGCTTGATCCACGAAGACATCTTCTGCTCGCCTGTATTCATCGAATTACTCTTCATAGCGCTTAAAAATCAAACAGGCATTATGCCCACCAAAGCCCATCGAATTGGACATAGCGATGTTAACCGCGCGCTGGCGCGCGACATTGGGTACGTAATCCAGGTCACAAGTGGGATCAGGGTTGTGCAGGTTAATGGTCGGAGGAATGATGCCTGTTTGAATGGCCATGATGGAGACCACCCCTTCGACCGCGCCAGCCGCTCCAAGGGTGTGGCCGGTCATCGACTTGGTGGAACTAATGGCCAGGCGGTAGGCGTGGTCGCCGAAAAGGGACTTGATGGCCTGTGTTTCCGTCCGGTCATTGAATGGAGTCGAGGTGCCATGAGCATTGATATAGTCCACCTGGTCGGGACGAAGATTAGCTTTTTCCAGAGCACGACGCATGGCGCGTACGAGGCCGGTGCCGCCAGGCGCCGGTTCAGTGACGTGGTGTGCATCGCCGGTTGATGCATACCCCACCATTTCCCCGAGGATGGTGGCGCCCCTTGCTTTAGCGAAATCCAGGTCTTCCAGGATCAGCATGCCGGCCCCTTCGCCCATCACAAAGCCGTCGCGTGTAGCATCGAAGGGACGGCTGGCCCCCTGGGGATCGTCGTTGCGGCGAGAGAGGGCGTGCATATTGTCGAAGGCGGCCATGGCTATGGGAGTAATGCCGCGCTCCGAGCCGCCCGCGATCATCGCTCTAGCGTCGCCGCGGCGAATGGTTTCCCAGGCTTCTCCTATCGTATTGGCGCTGGTGGCACAGGCGGAGACGGCTGCCCAGTTTGGACCTTTTGCCCCGGTCAAGATAGAGACAATGCCGGGCGCGCCATCGATGATCATCATATTGATAAAGAACGGGCTGATACGCTCAGGTCCCTTTTCGAAGAGAACCTGGAATTGATCGTGGAGGGTCACCAGTCCTCCAATACCGCTGCCGATGTAGACGCCAATGTCATCGGCGTTTTCATCGTTGATGTGCAGGCCAGACTGGGCAAGGGCCTGTTTAGCGGTGGCGATGGCTATATGCTCATAGGGATCGTTACGTCGTACCTCTTTTTTGTCCATATAAAGAAGGGGGTCGAAATCTTTGACCTGAGCGCCAAAGTGGACGCGATACTTGCTGTGATCATAGCCAGTAATCTCTGCGACGCCGGATTTTCCCTGGCAAAGAGCCTCCCACGAAGTGGCCAGATCATTACCCAACGAGGTAACCAATCCTAAGCCGGTTACAACTACACGAGTCATATTGTCACCTCCACTGAATGAGTCATACGTGTGTTTTTATTCCTAAAGCGTCGGCTTCCTCTTCAATGAAACTGGTGTAAGTTTCGCCGCGAATGAAGCCTTCGTTTTTGAGTAGTTTTTGGTGAAATGGTATCGTTGTGACGATACCTTCGATGATGAATTCGTCAAGTGCGCGCTGCATACGCGCGATGGCTGCTTCGCGTGTTTCTGACCAGACAATCAGTTTTGCCAGCAGCGAGTCATAGTGTGGCGGCACGTGGTAGCCAGCGTAGAGATGGCTGTCAACGCGCACACCGGGCCCACCGGGAGGTAGATAGCGCTCTATTGTCCCTGTCTGCGGGCGGAAATCCAACTCGGCATCCTCGGCGGTGATACGGCATTCGATGGCGTGGCCATGAAAGTGAATATGCTTTTGTTGAAGATGGAGTGGCAAGCCGGCCGCGATACGGATCTGCTCCTTGACGAGGTCGGTACTGGTCACCAATTCTGTCACCGGGTGTTCGACCTGCAGGCGTGTGTTCATCTCCATAAAAAAATAGTGATTGTCTTCATCTACCAGAAATTCGAGCGTCCCGGCGTTACGATATCCGATGGCCTGTACAGCGCGGATCGCCTTCATGCCCATTTCGTAGCGCAGCTCTGGCGGTAAGGCTGGACTGGGCGACTCTTCAAGAAGTTTTTGATTGCGCCTCTGGCAGGAACAGTTGCGTTCACCAAGGTGGACGCCGTGCCCGAAATTGTCGACCAGGACCTGAATTTCTATGTGGCGAGCACGCTCAAGATAGCATTCGAGATACAGCCCATCGTCGTGAAAGGCTTCGCGCACTTCATTTTGGGCTACAGTAAAGACACGTTCGAAATCGTCTGGACGTTTTACCAGGCGTATACCACGACCGCCACCACCGGCTGCAGCTTTGAGCATCAAGGGAAAACCGATCTCTTGGGCGGCCTCGATTGCTTCGGAGAGTGTGCGCAGCACGGGAGTGCCGGGGAGCGTGGGAAGTCCCATTTCGGCCATTGTCATACGCGCATCAACCTTGTCTCCCATAATTGACATAACGGAGGCGGGAGGGCCAATGAAGGTGATCTGGACATCTGAGCAGATTTCAGCAAAGCTGGTGTTTTCTGAGAGAAAACCATAGCCGGGATGAATGGCGTCGGCACCAGAGATGAGCGCGGCGCTGATGATATTAGGGATGTTGAGATAACTTTTGCCGCTGGGACCCGGTCCGATACAGATATGTTCGTCGGATAGTTGTACGGGAAGAGAATCGCGATCAGCTTCTGAGTGGGCTATGATGCTTGGGATGCCCATCTCGCGACAAGCGCGGATGACTCGCAAGGCGATTTCACCACGATTCGCTATCAAAATTTTACGAAACATCGTCACATCTGTGCGGGTACGCGTGTTGTGCCGGGTACCCACCCTTTCAATAGAGTGGTTAAGTTATTATATCACGCTGGTCTAACGGGGTGCTAGAATTGGGGGCAGGTGGTGATCATCCAGTGTACTTGCTTGTTGCAAAAAGAAACCCATGCTATAATCGCACTAGAGGCGGATATATATCTAAAGAAATTTTATGGCTTTGTTGCTCTATCATAAAGAAAGACACGTTAAACTACATGCCAGCATTAAGCGATCTGAAAAATGTGCTTGCTCAACGTCCCCTGGGCCTGGTTTTCGATATCGATGGTACGCTCAGCCCGATAGCGCCGACCTCTGACGAGGCGCGGCTCTATGCCGGGGTTGTGCCACTGTTGGAGCGGGCAAGGGAGCGCGCGCACGTGGCGATTATGACGGGACGGGAGATTGCGGATGGGGCGAGGATGGTCAACGTGGAGGGTTTAACGTATATTGGTACGCATGGGCTGGAATGGAGCGACGGCCTGCCCTCGCTGCGCACCGTGCAGGTTGTGCCGCAGGCTTTGCAGTATATCGAGCCTGGTACATACCTGCTTGACCTGGTCGAGCAGCAGCTACCTCGTTTGCCGGGGGTCTATGTACAGCGGAAGCGGGTGGGAGGGACGCTGCATTACCGCCTCTCCGCTGATCAAGAACAGGCGCGGCGGGATATCCTGGCGATTCTGGAGGAGCCGGCGCGGCAGGTGAATATGCGGCTGAGGGAGGGGAAGAAGATGGTGGAGGTGCTGGCGCCCCTGGCGGTAAATAAGGGGCAGGCGCTGCGGAGCTTCGTAGAGCATTTCCAGGTGCAGGGCGTTGTGTTCGCGGGCGATGATCAGACCGACCTGGATGCCGTGCTGGAGGTGGAGCGGCTGCGGAAAGAGAAGAAGGTGGTGGCGGGCCTGTCGATTTTCGTGCAGCACGCCGACACTTTGCCTGTGTTGCTGGAGCACGCGGATATAGTGGTGCAGGAGGTCGGGGGGATGGTGGATTTGTTACGAGAGATTGTGGAGATGTTGTAGCTCTTTCTCTATGGCTCGCGCAGTTCTCTGCGCAACTCTTTGATGAAGCCGAATATGCCTTCGATCCAGGTCATGCGGGGCTCTTGTTTGGCCAGCTCTTGCTGTTGGCGCAGCGCCTCCCGGGCAGCTTTGCGCCGGCTGGCATCGATGAGGCGCTGCTGGTCATAGGTAGCACGCCGGGCGGGATCGCTCAGGGTTTTATAGGCTTCGTTGAGGAGCTTGATATGTTGATCGCGCGCCTGCTGGTTGAGATCGGGGTGGTATTTGCGGGCAAGGCGACGATAGGAACGTTTGATTTCACTTTGTGTCGCTGACGGTGACACGTCAAGGACGGCGTAATAGTCTGTTTCTGGCATTATGCACCTGTGCTTCCGAAGCCGCCACGACCCTTGCCTACCTCGTCGACCTCGTTCCAATTCACCTGCATGATGGGCACGAACATGCCCTGGGCGATACGCTCACCGCGCTGGACGGTGACAGCTTCGTCGAGGAAATTGTAAACTTGCAGCATGATTTCGTCGCCCTCACCACAGTAGTCTTGATCGATGATACCGACGCCGTGTGGAACGAGCAGGCCTTTGCGCCGCGGGGTACTGCTGCGCAGTGTAACCAGCAACATGTAGCCCGGGGGGGTCTGCACAATAACATTGGCTGGAATTCGTCCCAGTGTGCGTGGGGCGATCCTGGTATCCTCTCGACAGAGAAGGTCGAAACCTACGGAGCCAGCGGTGGCATAGGTAGGTAATGGTAAACTTATGTCAATGCGTTTAATTGTAACTTCTAAGGATTGCGAAAATCTCTTCATTCTGTTATTCTAGAGTAGAGGCCACATAACGTCAAGAAGATAGCAAGACAAGAGGGTCAACGAATGTACATAGAGTTAGAGCCCGCCTCGCAAAGATACTCGTATAGAAGTGTATCCTTGTGAGGCGGGTTTCGCATTCCCCATTAGAGACAATTGCCACCTTGAGACGGGTTGAGACGTATTTAATATATACGACTTTACAGAGTCGATCTAAAACCCGGCCTGGGGGACTAGAACGAAAGGGGTAACATACGGTATAATTAGAAGTGTGAAGGAATATTTTGTTGCCTGGTTTTGTTTTTAGAGATAGAAAGAAATTGACACGTCTTAGACTTCCTCCCACTCGATACTCGGACCAGGCGTTCGATCTAAGGATCACTTTCCTTGAGTGTAGGGCCGGACGACGAAACATATATCTTGCTGTTTAAGATTTATCAGGTACTTTCATGGAGGGCGCAGAATGATTGACCTAGAACAGCGTGCCATGACGGGGACGACGCTAACCTTGGATGCTGATACCAACACGAAACCAGATCAAGAGCAGCCGTTTGATATTGTCGAACAGTTGCTCAACAAAGATCTTGAATATACCATTGAGGACGATGTAGAGGAGGGGCAAGATAAAGATGAGCAGGAGATGGAAGAGGACATCAACAGCCTTGAACCGGTCTCCCTTGAGTTGGAAGAAATGTCTGCTATGCATGAAGACCTGACTCAGATACAAGGCTCACCCGAACTTGAGGCTGTCTCTATTCTCGCACTTCCATCGATAGCCGCTGACGAAGGGACGCCAGCGCGGCGCCCTGTTGTACGCCGTCGCCGCTCAGAAGACCAGGATGAGAATAGTGTCAGCAATACTGATGCTGGTGAGTCGGATGCTGTGATGACCTATCTACGTGAGATTGGGCGGGTGCCAATGATTACGCATGAACGCGAGATCGAGCTGGCTAAGCGCATCGAGATGGGTGATCGTGACGCGATGAAGCAATTTATCTTAGCGAATCTTCGTTTAGTGGTGAGTATTGCCAAACGGTATGTTGGTCGCGGATTGACGTTACTTGATTTGATTCAGGAAGGAAATATTGGCTTGATCCGTGCTGTACAGCGTTATGACTGGCGGCGTGGTCACCGTTTTTCTACCCACGCGACCTGGTGGATTCGTCAGGCAATTAGCCGCGCAGTTGCGGATAAGGGACGGACAATTCGTTTGCCCGTCTATGTCAATACGGCGCTGAATCGTATCCGGCGTGAGCGCCAGCGGTTATTGCAGGAACTGGGACGCGAACCTACAGAACAGGAACTGGCAGATGCTACAGGATTAGATCCTCTGCGTATGATAGAGCTTCAATCGGCTCCTGGTGCTCCGGTTTCCCTGGAATTGCCTGTGGGTGAGGATGAAGAGCAAGAGCTTGGGGATGTACTTGCCGATACGGAATCGGCCACTCCCGAAGATATTGCCACGACACAGACGCTGAAGGATGAAGTTCAGCGCGTGCTGGAGTCGGTGCTTACCCCACGCGAGCGACTGGTATTGCAGTTGCGCTTTGGGCTGGGCAATGGACAGGCTCATCCGCTGGAACAGGTTGGGCGTGAACTGGGTATTACTCGCGAGCGAGTGCGCCAGATTGAGGCTGGCGCATTGGCGAAACTTCGTCAACCCCCCGTCTTAGAACGGTTACGCGGATAAATAGATACTACAAAAATAGATACTCCCCACCAGGGCGACTCTTGCGGTCGCCCTGGTGGGGAGTATCTATTTTTTCTTTTTTTTGCCGAGGTCACGTTCGACCTGGCGCACGTCTTTGACTTTCTCGAGTTTTGCGAAGACGCGATTGAGCTGGTCCAAACCATCGATCTCCAGGGTGGTGTTGATGAGAGCTCTCTCCCGGTCGCTGCTCACGTTGGTAGTGACCGATGTCATATTGACGCCGACTTCAGAAACAACGCTGGCAATATCGCGAATCAGTCCTGAGCGGTCATGGGCCGTGATCAGGATAGGTGCAAGATAGCGCTGCTTTCCCATACTCACCCAACTCACAGAAACGAGGCGTTCTCGCTCGCGCTCGCGGTAGCGGCCAATATTTTTGCAATCGGCGCGGTGGACTACTGCTCCTTTGCCGCGACTGATAAAGCCCACAATCTCGTCGCCAGGCAATGGGCAGCAGCAGTTGGCGAGGGTCGTCAGCAGCCCACTGACGCCCGCCACTTGCAGGTGGGCCGATGATCCCTGCTTGGGAGCAGTAGGTAGTAGAGGTAAGGTATCATCTTCCTCTTTCGTTTCTTTCCCCTCGCGCTGCTCACGAATCTGTTGCCAGCGGTCAATCAGTTTCACGGCAACGGCATGCTGACGTATCTCATCGCCTCCGATGGCCGCGAGCAGGTCTTCAAACGATTTACCGTTGTACTCGTTTGACAACCAGTTCTCTATGTCCTCGGTCAGGGCCTCGACGCCGCGCGCCACACCCATGACTTTGAGCTCGCGGTCAAGACGTTCGCGCCCAATCTGGATATTGATATCGCGCTCGTGGGTCTTCAGGTAGCGACGAATTTTGCTGCGAGCACCGGCTGTACGGGCAAAGTTGAGCCAGTCGCGGGTCGGATGGGCCGTGCGGTTGGTAACGATATCAACGATTTCGCCGCTTTTCAGTTCGTAGTCCAGCGGCACCATGCGGGTTACCAGGCGATCACCCTCCGTATTGCCGTAAGTGCTCTCCGTGATGATGCGTGCCCCGGCGCACCTGTCTCCCACTTTCGAGTGGATGCGGTAGGCGAAATCGAGCGGTGTTGAACCGACGGGCAAATCTTTGACCTCGCCCTTAGGGGTGAACACGAAGATCTGCTCTTCAAAGATATCGTCTTTGATTGCTTCAACAAACTCGGCATCGCTGGTGCTGGTGGAACGGAGGTCGCGCTGCCACTCCGCCAGCTGACGCAGCCAGGAGAGGAGCTCTTTAGCCGAGGCTGAAGCTCGATCTCCGACATCTTTATAGTGCCAGTGCATGGCGACACCGTATTCCGCCATTTCGTGCATGGCGTCTGTACGGATCTGTATCTCTACCAGCTGGTCGTCCAGGCAGAAGACGGTCGTATGGAGAGCACTGTAGCCGTTGGGCTTGGGATTGGCAATGAAGTCCTTGATACGCCCCTCCTTCGGCTTCCAGAGGCTATGTACGTGACCAAGCGCGACGTAGCAATCGGGTGTGGTTTCCACCAGGATGCGGAAAGCTATCAGGTCATGAATCTGGCTGGTATCCAGGGCTGACTGCATATCTCCAAGCTGTTGATACTCACTATTATTGCGATGCAGTTTCTCGTAGAAGCTATAGAGATGCTTGACGCGGCCGGATACCTGTGCCTTCAAGCCAATAGAAGCCATTTCGTTGTCCAGCATGGTACAGACGCGCTCGACGTATGAGCTCCACTGTTTGCTCTCCGTCTCAACCTGGGACTTGATCCAGGCGTATTTGTCTGGTTCCAATACTTCAAAGGCCAGGTCTTCCAATTCGGACTCGACGCGCGACATACCCAGGCGACCGGCCAGCGGCGCATAGATCTCACGTGTTTCCAGAGCCATGGCCAGCTTTTCTTGCTGGTCGGAAGCTGTGGATAACGAAAGATGTCCTTTTTGAGTACTAAGACGCATGGCATGCAGGCGATATGCCAGTTTGAGCAGAACCACGCGCGGGTCCTCGGCCATACCGATAAACATTTTGCGCACGGTTTCTGCCTGCTGGCGGCGCAAAGCTTCGCGGACACGCCGCTTCTTCTGGTCGCGATTGCTCTCTCCCTCACCTGCATTGGGCGCAATGAGCTGGGCTCCCGCATTTTTCTTGCGCTCCAGGATGTTCAGCCGCAGCATACTGCCTACGACGCGTCCAACAGGGATACCAAGTGTCCGCTCGACGTGCTCGAGCGGCAGGAGCTCGGCGTCAACGGCTTCAAAGACCATCCCGGCTGCTACTCCCACAGCATCGATACGCATTTGAGCCAGGATCGTCGCCACTGCCAACGCATGTTCTAAAGGAGAAATCTGGCGTAGTGTCTGGAGTGAGGCTACGCGGTGGTCGCGCACGCTTCCGCTCGTCTCTTGCGCAAGCTGAATAGCCTGGGCGACCTGTTCAACCTCATTGTCTCCCATGTATTGTTTTACTGTTGCCAGCAGTTGTTCTGCGGTTGCACCAGATGGATTGTGCGTTAGTGTTTCTTTATCTATAGACATTGGTATCATTGGACTTATTCTTGCTTATTCAATACTGCGGTACGCCGGTGTTTGCCTGGTTGCCAGTGATCTAGACACGCTCACAACGTTTTTGACCTGGCGCAGGCGCTTAAAGATACGATCGATCTGGTCTATTGCCTCTATCTCCAGTGTGGCAGTGATTACTGCTTTTTGCGACGAAGCATTGGTGTTGGAGGTAACTGAGGTCATGTTGATACCCGCATCAGATACTACGGCCGCCACGTCGCGCAGAAGTCCCGCGCGGTCGTGGGCCACAATGGTTATCGGTGCGAGGTAATGTTGTGGCTCAATCTGCAACCAATTGACCTCTACGAAGCGTTCCCGCGCCTGCTCGCCTAAGCGGCGCAGGGTGCGGCAATCGCTGCGATGCACAATCATACCCTTGCCGGGATTGAAGACGCCGACAATGCCGTCACCAGGGATAGGGCAACAACAATGCGCGAGTTTGACCATTGAAGAAGGTTTATTCAATACACCCTTGTTATCGGACAGGGCAAAGAGAGAGGGCTGTTGTACCTCTCCATACCCATTTTCCATAGGCAAGGGCATCTCACTATCATGACGAGATTTCGGTGCTGGTAGGGGCACAACTTCACCCCGGTCCTGAAGCAGCGGGAGAAGATGCTCTACGGCGGTTTCTACCTGCAAATCCTCGCGCCCTAAAGCGACGTAGATATCATCGAGCGTCGCAAATTTTTTGGTCGCAGTACACGAGGTAAAGTCGTTTTCTTGCACTACCCCGATGCCGGGAACACCCACCGTCTTCAATGCCATATCCAATCGCTCGCGCCCCAGTTGTAGGTCAATCTCTCGCTCGTATGTCTTTAGATAGCGGCGAATCTTCGTGCGAGCCGCTGCCGTCCGTGCGAACGAGAGCCAATCGCGGGTAGGATGGGTGGTGCGATTGACCACGATATCGACGATCTCGCCGCCTTGTAACTCATAATCCAGCGGTACCAGGCGCGTCACCAGGCGACCGGTATCGGCCATGTTGGTGATAATGCGTGCACCCGCACAGTGATCGCCGATGTCGGTATGGATGCGATATGCCATATCTAAAGGGGTCGAGCCGCGCGGCAGATCTTTGACCTCGCCTTTGGGCGTAAAGACGAAAATCTGCTCCTGGAAGATGTCTCCCTTGACGGCCTCGACAAATTCATCGGCGCTCTGAGGCAGTTCGCGCTGCCATTCGCGCAGTTGTTCAATCCAGGCGATCATCTCATGGTAGGAGAGCCGGGATTCGCCACGCCCTTTCATATACCAGTAGCTGGCGATGCCGTAATCTGCGGTGCGCTGCATATCGTGCGTGCGAATCTGAATCTCAGCTAAGCGGTTATCCAGGCAGAAGACTGTGGTGTGCAGCGACTGGTAGCCGTTCAATTTTGGTGTGGCGATAAAATCTTTGATGCGCCCATCCTTTGGTCGCCACAGCGCGTGAATATGTCCCAGCGCGAGGTAGCAATCATGATCAGAGTTTACCAGAATACGGAAAGAGACAAGGTCATGGATCTGGCTGACATCGCCTCCGCTCTGTTGTAACTTGCGGTAGATGCTCGTCAGGTGTTTCTGCCAGGCCTGAATCTCGGCATGGATACCCGCGCGGTCCATCTCTTCCTGCAGGGTATGGCAGACCGCGTCGATATAGGATTGTCGTTTGTTCCGCTCCTCTTCCACTTCGCGAGCCAGGCGGGTATATTTGTCCGGTTCGAGATACGAGAAGGCGAGGTCTTCTAATTCAGCTTGCACCAGGGCCATACCAAGACGACGGGCCAGCGGAGCATAGATTTCGCTGGTCTCGCGAGCTTTATTCTGCTGCTGCAAGGGATTCATGACGGCCAGCGTGCGCATATTATGGAGACGATCCGCCAGCTTGAGGACAACCACGCGGGGGTCCTCGGCCATAGCCAGCAGCATCTTGCGTACCGTCTCCGAGCGCTGGCGCCGTTTCATCTCTTTCGCCTGCTGACGGCGCTGCTCTTCTACCTGGGCGAGCGCGAGCTCGTTATTCTGATTCGTGAGCTTCTCGTCATCTGCTGGACTTGCGGCTGCGCCTGGTATAAGCGCGTCAAACCTGGTTACACCGTCTACAATATTTGTCACTGACTCGCCAAACTGCGCGCGAAGGTCTTCCAGCGAGTAGGTTGTGTCTTCTACCACATCATGCAGCAGGGCAGCAGTGATGCCATCTGCGTCGATACGCATATCGGCCAGGAGCAGAGCGACTTCCAGAGGGTGCTGGATGTACGCTTCACCTGAACGACGCCGCGTTCCCTTATGTGCCCGGTTCGCCAACTCGTAGGCACGTTCAATCCGCTCCATATCCTTTGGAGTAAGATATTGGCTGGTCTCGGCCAAAAGGTCCTGCAGTGTGCTCCCCTGTGGAGGGGTTGCCATGTGCATGGGTGCCAGAGACTCTTCTGGATTGATGGCCATCATTGGGATCCCTCGAAAAACTTAACTGATTACTAGTACTTTCTACTTAATGAAAACAACGGGATATACCCACTTTGTTCCTTGTAGTGGACAGTGTTCTCTCTTTACGCTACTCCTATTATAGGGTGTGACGAATAACTGTCAAGAAAGGTATAATAATAAAAGGAAAAATTATTGATGAATTTGAGAGAAAAGCCATTTCTCCAAGAAAATAGAAAGAAAAGGGTTTAAGTAGAGAACTACTCTATCATGGAAGGTCTGTGTTTGGGCAAGTTTCCTATATTGCCTGGTTTGCCATGATTGATCAGGAACTTTTGATGGGTTTCTGACGTATATAGAGCAGAGTGTGTATCCAGGCAAAGTATTTATCTTTGTGTACATGTTTTTTTACTGATCTTGCTATAAAAGTTTGTGCATAGGAAGCTCGCTTTGCGCATATACAGTGACTGAGATACAAACATTAGGAGGGAACCACGTGGCAGATCAGCACCACCTCTTTTTGATCAAGCAAGGTCCGCTCTTTTGGAACCAATGGAGACAAGAGCATGCTGACGTTCAGCCTGACCTGAGCGAGGCAGACCTCAATGATGCCGATCTGGTTGGAGTAAACTTAAGCGGGACAGACCTGACCAGGGCAAACCTTAAGGGAGCAATGCTCAAGAGAGCAGACCTTCGCTGGACAGACCTCACCCAGGCAGTACTTGCCGGGGCAAACCTCACTGGAGCGTGCTGCACCGAAGCCAACCTCATTATGTCAGACCTCACAGAAGCGAACCTCTCGAAGACAAGCTTTTCGAGGGCAAGCCTCTATGGAGCAAAATTAGGGGAGGCAGATCTCAGAGGAGCAAACCTGAGCGAAGTAGACCTCTACATGGCGGATCTCAGGGAAGCAGACCTGAGGGGAGCAAATCTTTACATGGCGGACCTCAGGGAAGCAGACCTTACGGGAGCGAGGCTTTTGAGAGCAAACATGTATGGGGCAAAACGCTTGAAGGTTGTCTTTAACAAAGCAAATAGTGCTGGTGAAGACGATGAATAGGGATCGAGGTGCGCCCCGATCCCATGCACTTTGTCTACAACACGTCTCGTTACTCGCCTGACTTCTGTGCAGCCTGATGCCCCTGCCGCGCCGCTTTTTGAGCTTGATCGAGGCCTCGCTGCGCCGCGTTTTCAGCAGTATCTATCGTCTGCCGTGTCGCTCGCTGGCCGTTCTCCAGCCCTTGCCGCGCTGTGTTTGCCGTCACATCCAGCATCTGCTGATAGAAGGAGAACGGAGTGCGCAGGAAGTTCGTATACAGATCCAGCGTCGCGTACGCCAACCGCTGAACTGCCTCTTGCTGCCTCTGGGCCTGCTTTCCCCATTCCTGCGTCAAATTGCGGGTGCTCTCTATCTGCTTCTCGAGCACCTCTGTTCCGCTCAAGAACAGATTTTGGGTAAACTTCAGGTAGTGATCCTGGGTCGCAACGACACTGTTGGCAACTGCTTGATTGGTTTCCTGGAGGGAATTGACCAGGTCCCATGAAGCTTCGTTTATTCTGTTGTCTGCCATTGTTTTTCTCCTTGTCTAGCTTGCCATCGAAGCGGCAATATTCATACTTCACGAAAATCACATGTCTTCATCGACAATGAGCAGAGCATCCACATGTATATAGGCGCTGTACCTTGCTAGCCACGAGCGGACATCCATGTCTGCTCGCTTATGCTACTGGTCTTCCCCCGTGATGTTGGTCGGATATCATATGGTTCAGTGCCTCTGCTCCTTCTGTTTGACCACATCTGGTAGACCCTTTTGGTACACGCATGTGCTTCGTGAAAAGTTGCACTAAGATACACTAGAAACTTCTTGATGCAATCGGTGCAATCTCTATGATTCCTGTTTTCAGGCGGCATTAAACGATTTTAAAAAGAAGAAATATGCTGGAAAATTTGATGTTTAAGCCTGGAACTATACGAAGCTATGCTCAGTATGAACTTTTCTTTGGTATAGTGGTCTAGATGTCTTGACAAATTTATCGGGAATGGTTATAGTATTTACAGGAACTCTAAGGATTGTTCCATATTCGTCTCATGAAGAGAGGAGAATTTGCGATGAGTACTGCTAACACGACGTCCCCCACTGGGACAACGCTTCCCTCCCCCGGTGGCTTTGATCGCGTACTTGGGGCTTTACAGAGCATTGGGCGATCACTGATGCTTCCAATTGCTGTGCTGCCTGCTGCGGCCCTGCTCTTGCGTCTGGGTCAGCCGGACCTGTTGAACCTTCCCTGGATGGCTGCTGCCGGAAACGCCCTCTTTTTACCCAACCTGGCGATAATCTTCGCCGTCGGTATCGCCATTGGGCTTGCTGGCGGGGAAGGTGCAGCGGCGCTCGCCGGACTCGTTGGAATTTTAGTATTTAATGGAGTCTTTAACACAATTATCCCACAGGTAGGTGGAAAGCCAGACCCGAATATCAGCATGGGGGTGTTCTCCGGTATCATCGTCGGATTGGTTTCGGCCGGCCTCTACCGCCGTTTCCACGACATCCGCTTGCCAGACTATCTCGCTTTCTTTGGCGGGAAACGCTTTGTTCCTATCATCACAGCTCTGGTCGCGCTCATACTGGGAGCTATTTTCGGCTTAATCTGGCCGCCGATCCAGGGAGGGATCAACGCGGTGGGCCTGGCGATTGTGTCACTCGGAGCTATCGGTACCGGAATCTATGGGTTCTTGAACCGCCTGCTTATCCCACTTGGTCTGCACCATGTGCTCAACACCTATGTCTGGTTCCAGCTTGGCACCTATCATGGGGCGCAAGGGGTCGTCACTGGTGACCTAACTCGCTACTTTGCAGGCGATCCCACGGCAGGCAACTTCATGGCTGGCTTCTTCCCCATTATGATGTTCGGCTTGCCCGCGGCGTGCCTGGCTATGATCCGCCACGCAAACTTCCCCAAGGTTGCGGCTGGCATCCTGCTCTCGGCGGCGTTCACCTCGTTTCTGACTGGCGTCACCGAACCCATCGAGTTCGCTTTCATCTTTGTCGCCCCTGTACTCTTCCTCGTTCACGCTGTCCTGACGGGTACCGCACTAGCGGTGTGCACTCTCCTGGGCATCAGGATAGGCTTTGGCTTCTCCGCCGGTCTCATCGACTACGTGCTCAACTTCGGGAAGTCGAATACCAGCAATCCCCTGTTGCTCCTCGTCGTTGGGGTCGTCTACGGCGTCCTGTATTACTTCATCTTCAGTTTCTTCATTACTCGCTTCGACCTGGGAACGCCGGGCCGCGGTGAAAAGTCGACCGGTTTGAGCACTGACTGGATCCTGCCCGAAAGCCAGCGTGGCCCAAAGGTCCCGAAAGGTGCGAAGGAACCGACTGCGACAAGTGCGACAAGTGCGACAAGTGCGACAAGTGCGACAAGTGCAACGGAAAGTCCGGCGAAGGAGGACCGCGACGACGTACTGGCTCGCGAGGTGCTCGCTGCTCTCGGTGGCAAGGCGAATGTGCAGAGCGTGGAGGGTTGCATCACGCGCTTGCGGCTCTTTGTAAACGACCCTGCACAGATCGACGATGTACGTCTCAAGAGTCTCGGCGCCTCAGGTGTGATCAAGCGGGGCAAGATTGCCCAGGTTGTGATGGGAACACAATCTGACCGTATTGCCAGTCGTATGAATCGCCTCCTGAAAGGCCGCAGCTCAGGCGACACTGGCGAACAGGTGGAAGAGTAATGGCAGAGATACGCGTACTTGCGCCACTCGACGGCACAGTTGTCGAACTGGAGTCCGTCCCTGACGAGGTGTTCGCGCAGAAAATGGCGGGCGATGGTGTGGCTATCGACCCATCGGGACAGGTTGCTGTAGCCCCTGTGACAGGCGATCTAGTCAAACTGTTTCCGGGTGGCCACGCCTTTGGGATCTCTACTGGTGACGGCGTTGAACTTATCGTGCATGTTGGGCTCGACACGATCGAACTCCAGGGCGAGGGCTTCGAGAACATCGCCACCGAGGGCCAGGTGGTTCGGGCCGGAACTCCAATCGTCCGCTTTGACCGCGCAACGGTCGAGCGCCTGGGCAAGGTGATACTCAGTCCAGTCGTTTCAAGTGGGGCTGGGACAATCGTGAGTCGTGCCAGCGGAACAGTACGAGCCGGGCAAGACGTGCTCTTTGTCCTGGAAATATAACGTATCTATCCCGGTAAATCGGGAATGGATAGATGAGAGAGTAATGGGCGATCAGTAGGTATTGTGAGGTGGAGGATGGATCTGATCCGTAGGGGCTTCAGAGGATGCCACACAATACCTACACTTGTGGTCGCCCGCGTTCCTCTTTGACCATGTTTGTATGCTACATGCGATACAAATGAAACAAGTGAAACAAATGAAACAAGTGAAACTAACAGCAAGCAGCGCTCGTTTCAAAAAACCTACCAGTGAAAGCCTTTGTTGGCCGATGACAGTTCTGGTGGAAATGAGGTGTGCGGCCCAGAGAGGGCGACCGCAAGGGATCGCCCCTACTATACGACGGATCAGCTTGCCAAGCCCGTGTATAGTAGGGGCGATCCCTTGCGGTCGCCCTGGAAGCTCTACGGGATCAAAGGAGCAGCAGACATGATGGAACGAACGGTTACGCTTGGGAGCAAGTCGGGATTGCATGCCCGCCCGGCCGCTGTCTTCGTACAGAATGCGAAGGGATTTCAGAGCCAGATTACACTGTCAAAAAATGATAAGACGGCCAACGGGAAGTCTATCCTCTCCGTTCTCACCCTCGGTGCTGAGCAAGGCGACCAGGTCATTCTCAAGATCGATGGAGACGATGCTCAGTTCGCCATCGACAAGCTGGTGCCGCTGCTGGAGGGAGACCTGGGATGAAAGTTTTGCATGGAATACCGGCAGCGGCTGGACTGACCATCGGCATTGCGCATGTGATTCGTCCTGCGCCGCCTGTCGATGTCACGGCGCAGCGAACAACGGATCCGTCAATAGAGATTGCACGACTTGAAGGGGCGATTGGACAGGCGATTGGCCGTATGGATGCGTTACGTAGCACCGCAAGTGGCCTGACCGCTGATATACTCGAAGCACAGCGGGAGATGCTTGACGATCCCGAGTTAAAACAAGGGGCCGATGACCTGATTAGCTCCGGTTTCACTGCCGAGGCCGCAATCACGCGTGTCGCGGCCGACTACGCGGCACAACTAGCGGAGCTTCCCGACCAGTACCTGGCGGCTCGCGCGGATGATGTGCGTGAAGCCGGGAGACGTATCGTGGCGGAGCTGCAGGGGATATCGCTGGAGGTACGCCTCGATCGCTCTGCGATTCTTGTCGCGCAGGACCTTGCTCCTGCCGAAACGGTTGGACTGGATCCCGCACTCCTACAGGCAGTGGTCACGGAGACGGGATCCGCGACGGGTCACCTGGCAATCGTGGCACAGGGAATTGGCATTCCTGCTGTAGTTGGCGCGCATGGTGCGCTTGCCCAGATTGACGAGGGCATGACGCTCATCGTTGATGGAGAGCGTGGGACGGTGACAATTGCTCCTGACGAGGTGAGCCTCACCGAGGTGGAGACGCGCCTGGCGGCAGCACAGCGTGACAAGAGGGATTTGGAGGTCTACCGGGACCGCCCTGGTATGACTGCTGACGGGGCCAGGATAGAAGTGTTTGCCAATATCGGGTCGCTTGTCGAAGCGCGCAAAGCGGTCGAGATGGGAGCCGAGGGGGTCGGCCTGTTTCGCACGGAATTGATCGCTGCGCACGGTCTCCCATCAGAGGAGGCGCAGCGTGCGATCTATGAGGAGGTGGCTGCCGTCCTGCAGCGACCTCTAATTGTGCGAACCTTTGACATCGGAGGCGACAAACCAGTTCCAGGGCTGGATATACCGGCGGAAGCGAACCCCTTTCTGGGGTGGCGCGGCATCCGCCTGTCCCTCGACCGACCGGAAGAGGTCTTCCTGCCGCAGATACGCGCTATCCTGCGCGCCGCTGCTACCCACGATCTGCGCATCATGTTGCCCATGGTGACCGTGCCACAAGAGGTGGAGGAGGCACGCACGTGGATCGATCAGGCTATAATAAGCCTGGAGCGCGAGGGACAACAAGTTCGTCGCGTCCCGCTTGGGATTATGGTCGAGACTCCTGCGGCAGCGGTGACACTCGATCGATTCAAGGGTCTGATAGACTTTGCCTCGATTGGGACGAATGACCTGGTACAGTACACGTATGCCGTCGACCGCACAAATACGCATGTGCGAGAACGCGTAAAGCCATTAGGAACGGCAACGCTGCGTCTCGTCGCGCAGATCTGCCGCCCGGGCATCCCGGTCGCCGTGTGCGGGCAACTGGCCGGCGATGCACATGCAATCCCGCTGCTGGTGGGGCTCGGTGTCCGTGAACTCTCTGTCGCCCCGGCACGAATCCTCGCGGTCAAACGTATTCTCTCCAGTATGACGCTCGCTGAGATGCAAATGCGGGCACAACGAGCTTTAGAGGAGTCATGAATCGAGCATTGATGCGGCAGCGGTCAAGGAGAGGTTGCAGATACTGTTGCAGGTGAGAGGTATCTTATCGAGGTGAGTTATTGGATGTTGAATGATACTACGCCGGACATAGCGGCGCAGCCATTGCAAATACTGGTGGCAGCAAAGCTCTACGCACCCGAAGAGATAGCGGGACCAGTCGCTGTTGTGCTCGAGGGCGCAACGATCCGCGACATCTGGCGAAGAACAGATGCGGCCTCTGCCAGGCGGCGTTTAGCCGAGCAAATGCCAGGCTCAGTGGTGGAAGTAATTGATCTTGGCCCCCGGTGCCTTGCGCCTGGCTTTATTGATCTCCACATCCACGGTTATTGTGGACATGACGTGACCACTGGCTCGCAAGAGGACATAGAAGCGATTGCTGGTGAGCTTCCTCGAACCGGGGTGACATCTTTCTTTCCCACAATTGCGACAGTCGGCCGGTCGGAGACGGTAGAGCAGGTGCTGCGAGTCGTTGGTGCCGCGGAAAACCAGGTACATACTACGGCCGCTGAGATATTGGGCCTGCGCCTGGAAGGTCCATTTATTAGCCGGGCAAAGAAGGGGGCACAATTCGAGCCAGGGATCCGTCCGCCTGATGCTGCTGAAATGGAGGAACTGGCGGCAGCCGGTCGTGGCCGGGTCCGCATCGTTGATTTCGCACCGGAAGAAGATGAGGAAGCTCATTTCCTGGCAACGCTTGTCCGGCTGGGTATCCTGGCATGCATTGGCCACACGGCTGCAACCTACGAACAAGCCATTGGAGCCATTAATGGGGGGGCTCGCCATTCGACGCACATCTTCAATGCCATGTCGGCGCTTGATCACCGTGCACCAGGGGTAACAGGAGCCCTGCTGACTGATCGCCGGGCCACGGTAGAGGTCATTGCCGATGGTATTCATGTGCATCCCGCGGTGATCAGGCTGGTCCTTGCTGCTCGCGGCTCACGAGATGTCGCACTTGTTACCGATGCTGTAGCGCCAGCAGGGCTGCCTGAGGGGGATTACAACTTCGTGGGACGCAAGATCTCTGTGTGTTGTGGGGCAGTTCGAATGACCAACGGGTCACTCGCAGGGAGCATTCTGACGCTGGACCAGGCGGTGAGGAATATCATGACCTTTACTGGAGTTGGATGGTCTGAGGCAATCGGTATGGCAACGCACGTACCGGCCAGGATTGCCGGCGTTGCGCTTCGTAAAGGAAGCATTGCACCTGGGGCGGATGCCGACCTGGTGGCTCTGGACAACCTGGGTTTCGTGCAGCGTACGTGGGTGCGCGGCCTCCCGGCTTATCAGAGGGCACGCGATAGTGACAAAGAGACTGACGCGGACGATGCTGCTATCTTGAGGAATCGTATGCCTGAACAGATTAGACGCCATGCACAATAAGAATGTTGGAGACGGCCGAGCGATGGCGCGTGCCTTTGATGGCCGAGTACTCAGGCGAGTCATACCAGATTTTAGCTTGCTCGACACTCGGAAACTCAATGATGACGATGCGCTTCGTCTTCCAGTCACCCTCTAACGTCTCAGGTTGACCGCCGCGCACCAGGAATTTTCCGCCGTACGGCTTAAGAGTCGCTGCTGTTTGTTGCGCGTACTTCTGGTACTCGTCGGGGTCTGTGATTTCGATATCACCCACGATATAGCCTGCCATAATGACCTCCTAAACAATGTCCTGGAACCCTGGCTTGATTTGTTCGTATGGTATGGTATCGGGATAAGCACATAACAAGGAGAAAAAAGATGAGTGAGAAGAAATCACCATTCCGAAAAACGCTCACATGGGCTGCCGTTGCATATGGAGCGTTTACCACTCTTTCTGTCGTTGTTCCTATCGTCTTAGATAAGATCTGGAATAAGTCAAATAAATCATAAGTACATACATCAAAGTTGATAGAAAGCAGATGAAGCTCAAGCTGCTAGATCCTCTGGCCGGGAGGTCATGACTCTTCTCCAGCGGCTTGTACTACTAACAGCCAGCTATTCCTCGCTGTCATCTTCATAAGCGAGCGTGTCAATCAATTCTTCGGAGAGTGGTTTACGCGGCGTTTCCCCTTCTACTGCTGGCATGTCGATGTTCCATGTCTTTTCATGCAGTGTGACGATGGTTCTCACTTGCATTTGTATCTGCTCAGGCAACAGTTCCGAAACGACTGCCAGCACCGCAATTGTTGCTGCGTCTGCCTCAATGCGTTTCGTTACAATCTCGACAGGGGAGTCGATGACCTGCTCCATTCGCTTTATTACACCCTCCAAATGCTTGCGAACGTCTTCCTGTTTCTGCTCATCAATCTCATTGGCGTGCCGTCCTACATCGTAGGCGTCTGTTCTGGCTGTTCCTTCTGCCTCAGCCTCAGCTTTGAGCCAGCCGGGTGGCTTTTGCTGATGGTATCTGTCGTGAAACTGATCTAACTTTCGCGTTTGCTCTTCGTGTTCCTGGTAGTCGCTCATTTCTCGCTTTCTCACTTTCTTGCTCTGCTTTTGCTTGAGCGCTGTCCTGGCCATCATGCGTATCGGACAGAATCTGTTTCGCTGTCAAGTGTAGCATATCCACCTGTCTGTGGCTAGATGAAGGAAGAGGTGCGTGGGAGGAGAAATCGCCTTGAAGTGAAACCGGTCGTTGACTGAGGCAATTGAAAATCAACTCACACCAGGTGAGATCATGGTGGCAGAGAAGAACAACATACAACGTGTTACTTCTTTATAACGGCTTCCGAGAGTTCCTTGCCAGGGGAGAAGCGCACACGCTCTTTGGCGGGCACATCAATTGGCTGACGATCCCGTGGATTGACGCCTCTGCGTGCCGCACTCGTCCGCACCCTGAAGGAGCCAAAACCGACTAAACGCACTTCGTCTCCGTCTTGCAGGACTTCGCGGACAGTATCGATAGTCGCTTCCAAAACCTCACCGACCTGCTTCTGAGAGAGTTTGGTCTTTTGAGCCACGCGCCGTGAAAGTTCCTGCCGGCCAACCGTGGCTGGAGTCGCTTTCTCCGACTTCGCTTCCGTTTTCTTCTTCGTTGCCATAGATTTGGATATCCTCCTTACAAACGAACAACCGTACGACGAACAACCCATCCCGCTTTTGAGCTCAACGCTGTATATTGAGCCTGTAGAGCGGCATGACTACTTCTCTGCCATGAAGGAGTATAGCATGCACTTGTGCAAAATACAAGGGTATGAACTCCCTTTGGGACTTGCTTCACGCCATTAAGCAGCTTGAGGAGCCAATAGAGACCAGGCATACAGGTGAAAAAAACCTTGTCAGGCGGCTCTATCTCAATGAAATAATGGTCGAAGCATTTCAAGCAAGAGGTCAGAAGCACCTAAAAACAAAGCAAGGCGGAGAACAGACCTCTGCCTTGCCTTTTGATGTTGTCTTGTTTTGGTGGTGAAACAATGTCTAGTGCGAGGTCTGGGTTCCCGAACGAGTCGGGGACCCTCCCTTTTATGACGGCGAGAGAAGCACGCGGGCGTTAGTTGCGGGCGACTCGAACTTTGTCATAGCAGGGGCTGCAATAGACGGGGCGGTCATTCTTGGGCAAGAATGGGACTTGCGTCTCGACACCGCACTCGGCACAAATGACCGTGTGCATTTCGCGTGGGGCGCGCTCGCCAGAACGTCCACCCGAGGCGGATGCGCTGCGGCGTGCCGCGCGGCAAGATGGACAACGACCAGGCAGATTCACCAGACCTTTTTGCTGGTAAAACTCTTGTTCACCTGCGGTGAATACGAAATCGTTTCCGCACTCACGGCACCTGAGGGTTTTGTCTTCGAAGTTCAACTAGGGACCTCCTTGTGATATGTTGGTATTCCTTCCATTTCAGGTCCATATCCTTGCAGATGTCACCAGTCGCCTACTCCCTTTACCAGCGAGGGATTGGACGGATAACCTGGACGAGCCATCAATATAGGAATCATGTGCGAGAAGTGCCACAGTTTTTCATTTACATTTCTCGCTAGAGTCTCCTGACTCTGTGATTGCGCCCTACATGTGTTGCGAGACCGACCGAGATAATCAAGGATACCGAAAGGAAGCATACACCATTCATTTGTGTTTTGCAAGAGATTTTGGGACTATTTGTTGTTTCTCTGGAGATTTATGGTTTTTTTATGTTTATTCTTTACATTGTGCGGAGTATTTGTATGGATAGTGCATATGCGTTGCTTGCGTAACGGGTTTTTCTGTGCTATCTTGCAGGCATCATTTATTACAAGAAACAGGAATATATGTCTTCAGGTTCATTTTCTTTTGCTATTGATGCGGAATGTTCTGATACGTGGGCACGGGCGGGCACAATCCACACGCCTCATGGTACTGTGCGCACGCCTATTTTTATGCCGGTAGGTACTCAGGCTACGGTGAAGAGTGTTTCACCGGAGGAGTTGCGAGCGGCGGGGACGCAGATTATTCTTGCGAATACCTATCACCTGATGTTGCGGCCTGGCTCGGAACTGGTTGCTTCGTTGGGTGGGCTTCACTCTTTTATGCATTGGGATGGCCCGATTTTGACGGATAGCGGCGGCTTTCAGGTGTTTAGTCTGGGCCACTTGCGCAAGCTGAGTGAAGAGGGGGCGGCTTTTAAGTCCCATCTCGACGGGTCGTCGCATGTGCTGACGCCGGAGAATGTTATGCACATAGAGGCCGAGCTGGGCGCGGATATCGTTCTACCGCTGGATATCTGTGCCGCTTATCCCTGTTCATTTCTTGAGGCGAAAGAGTCGATGGAGCGCACGCACCGCTGGGCCGAACGAGCGCTGATTGCCAAAGAGGAATATCGAGCGGAGCAGGCGCTTTTTGGTATTGTACAGGGGGCGTTTGATGCGGAGTTACGCAGGGAAAGCGCTAACTTTGTGGGGAGCCTGCCTTTCCCGGGCCTCTCGATCGGTGGTTTGTCGGTTGGTGAGCCTAAGCAGTTGATGTGGGAGATGTTGCACGAAGTCACGCTGGCCCTGCCGCGAGAGAAGCCGCGCCACCTGTTGGGCGTGGGTTCTCCGGAAGACTTTGTGGTCGGTGTCGGACTGGGCATGGATATGTTTGATTGTGCGCTGCCGACGCGTGTAGCGCGACATGGCGGACTATTTACGCCCTATGGACGTGTCAATATCAAATCCGCGCGCTTCCGAGCTGAGCGCGGCCCCATTGAGGATGGCTGCGATTGTTATACGTGCCAGAATTATAGCGCTGCCTACGTGCATCACCTGGCGCGAACGGAGGAGCAGCTGTATTTTCGGCTGGGCACTATTCACAATATACGCTTTATGCTGCGCCTGGCCAGTCAGCTGCGCGAGACTATCATTGCTGGCACGTATGCAGCATTCCGTGACGATTTTATCGCGAGGTATCAGCCTGCCCCGGAAAAGGTACGGGAGGAGCAGCGTGTAAAATGGAAGGCGGCAAGGACGCGGATTGTATAATAGAGGTGTGGGGCTTTCAACAGCAGGGTTTTTTAGGGACAGATAGTCGAAACTGTTTCCCTGCCCGTTTCACAGAATTATCTGTTCTTGGAGCCGAAGAACAAAGAATGCACGAACTATATCGTTTTATTGACACACAGGTGCAGGATGCCTCTATGAATATGGCGATTGACGAGGCTGTGCATACCCACCATCTGCGTGGGGTTGTGCCGCCGACGTTGCGGGTGTTTCGTTGGGAGCAGCCGTCGATCAGCCTGGGGCGCTTTCAGAGCCTTGAGCGCGAGATCGAGAGTGAGCGGTGCCAGCAGCTTGGAGTTGCCCTGGTGCGCCGCCCGACGGGTGGACGCGCCGTTTACCACCGTGATGAGTTTACCTACAGCATTGTGATCGGCAAACGATATGGTGTGCCTGCCGGTGTCGTCGCGGCTTATACCTACCTGGCGCTGGGCCTGTTGGCTGCGCTACAGGATCTGGGAGTCCGGGCGGAGTTGAGCGATGAGCGTGTCAGTAAGCATCCCTCGGCGGCCTGTTTTGCCTCCTCGACGCAGGCCGATCTCACCAGCGGCGGCTTCAAGCTGGTGGGCAGCGCGCAGGTCTGGAAGGACGATGCCCTGCTGCAACAAGGTTCATTGCCGCTCGACGATCGGGCCGCTGAATTTTTTTCGATGCTGCGCTATCCCAATGAAGAGGTGCGTGAGGAGGCATTAGCGCTGTACCGCGAGAAGACGACGCCGCTCCACACGTTTGCTCCCACTGCCTCGTGGGAGGATGTAGCAGCGGCATTTCGTAGCGGTTTTAGTACGGCCTTGCGGGCAGAGTTTGCGCCAGGCGAGTTGAGCGCATCAGAATGGGAACTGGCACGACAGCTGGTAGAGGAGAAATATAGCAAGCTGGAGTGGCGCAAGGAAAAGGTGCGATTGGTGTAGGCGATAGGGTGGAGACACCACACCCTGGCTTCCAAATTCGTACATTTAATGCCCTGGATTTACGTATTTAATAGTAGGTATGGCCAGGTTTTAGAAATATGTGGGCGGGGCTTGTACGTATATGTACAATACGCTATACTTGCATAAGCACTCATCGAGTTTGATGGAGAAATTATTGGGAGGCGCTTTACTTGAATATATGCGGAAGATATGCGTCTCGCCTTCGTAAAAAGGAGCAACGTGCATGAATCTGTCGGTAGATATTGCGCGTAGGATATTAGAGGCGAGCAAGCAGCGTGCCAGGGAGTTGCGGAGCCCGGTCAGTATTGCTATTGTCGACGCGGGCGGGCATCTCGTACTCTATGAAAGGATGATGTCTCCCTATGGTTGGGCAACGAGTAATATCAGTATTGCCAAGGCTTGCACTGCTGTGATGTTTAATCAATCTACGGACTCGGTAGCCCAGTGGGGCGCGGGCATTCCTGGTTTTGCTTCAAGCATGGCTGAGATGTCACATGGGACGTTTATTATGGCAGCCGGTGGTTGGCCAATTCGCATGGGGGGCGCTACAATCGGTGGAATTGGGATTAGTGGCGGCAACGCGCCAGGACGAGACGATGAGATCGCGCGCGCTGGGCTGGGGGCATTAGAGGCAGCGGAACCACCAATACCCGCGCAACTACCACTACCGCAGCCAGAGCAGCAGCAGCATTCACGTCCATATATGCAGCCTTCGTCTTCCTATCCATCTATGCCGCCCGCACAGCCCGTACCAGCGTACAATAGTCCACCTGTCCCATCAGCTGCTGCCGGGAATGCGCCATCTTCCGCGCCGTTAGCGAATAGCAGGATTTCAGGAACAGAGCAAAGTAGCCTGGCGGGCACACATTATCTCGTACCTGAGGAACAACAACAGGACATTCCGTACAATGACCAGACAAACTTACCATCCAACGACAACCGTTCTGGAGGACAACAATGACACAGGATTCTGACCGTCAACCTTCTTCTAGCACCAAACGTTCCGCTCGTGCAGGCCGGAACCGCCCTGTGCTTGTAACTTCGCAAGACGGTGAGGGGAACGAACTGACAGGCGTAGAGGAAAAAACACCAACCATTGAAGAAAGTGTTGCTGAAGTGGAGGCGCAAAATCCACCGGTAGCATCACCCAGGCGCAGAATGCCTGCCTTCTTCTCGACAATAGGCAAGCGTTCGCAAACAGAAGAAGAGTCGCAGGAGATTGATCCGGCGCAAGCGAGGATCGCGCGTGCGACACGCAGCAAGACTTCTACTACAAAGGCGTCGAGCGAGGACAACGTTAAGCAGAAGCCAGAGGTGAAGAAAGAGGCTGCCAGCAGCAGGAGCACGGCTCCAAGCAGGCCCAACAGCATTTTTAAGACCCGCTACCTGATAGGCATGGGAATTTACTTGCTTGTCGCGAATTTTATTGGCGCATTTGAGACAAATATCTTGCGTGACAACCATCTCGACGTGAGACTGGCCCAATTTAATCTCTTTGGCGGTACCATAGTCATCAGCACGTCCACGATAGTGTTCCTGGCGACGCTGGTGATTCTCCTGGTAGCGTTGGCACGTTTTGACCTGATCCCTCGCAATTTCAGCGCCATGATGGGCGGTTCGTCTTCCCAGCAAAATAGGCGCGGGAGCAGCAGCTCTTCCAGCAGGAATCAGGGCACGACGGAGGGCGGCAGGAATATTCCTCCCTCAATGAAGCAGGGTGTGAAGGGTGCTGATGACGATCTGTACCAGGAGTACAGGTCCAATCAAAGGCGCGCGAAGAAGAGGTGAACACGGGTGACTTTTTTCAAACCCTTGACACAGCAATACAATCCCACTTATAATCAAAACAGAGAATAAACTGGCATGATAGCCAGGACGGGATTAATCACATGCTCAGCGACCGTGCGATCATAAACGCCCAATACGGTTTTTACTATTGGTTTAGCCCTCCAGCATGATGGTGGGCCCTTTGGGCTGAGCAAAAACATTCACCAGCATGCTGGAGCAAGCAGAGGATAATACCTCTGCTTTTTTGTTTCTTTCTTTTGTCGTTTTGTAGCATTAGGAAGACAGAGAGGATTATTAAGATGATTATCAGTATTCGTAGCCAGGCCAGCAGCGAGGAGCGCGCTCACCTGCTGGCTTTGTTGGGTAGGATGACAGGGCACCAGCGGCCAATAACGCCCACGTTAATCGATGAGCGCGAGGTTATCGCGCTGGATGGCAACCAGTTGGATGCGCAAGCCAGCACGCTCCTGCGCCAGGAGCCAGCGGTCGAGCGCGTTGTGCCGGTGAAGACTCCCTATAAGCTGGTGAGCAGGAGTTTCAAGGCGGAGGGGAGCAGTATCCAGGTCGGCGCTCACTCCGATAGTAATGCTGTGACCATCGGCAGCGCGGACGGGTCACCCGCACCTGTAATTATCGCCGGGCCGTGCGCGGTAGAGAACAGGGAGCAGCTGCTGGTTACAGCAAAGGCAGTGCGGGCGGCGGGGGCACAGATATTGCGCGGGGGAGCTTTCAAACCGCGTACCTCTCCCTACCAGTTCCAGGGTCTGGGTCTGGAAGGGCTGCGGCTGCTGGCGGAGGCCAGGGAGATGACAGGGATGCCGGTGATTACCGAGGTGATGGAGCCGGAATTGGTGGAGACGGTGGCGGAATACGCCGATATATTGCAGATTGGCAGCCGCAATATGCAGAACTTCCCGCTACTACTAGCGGCGGGACGCCATAGTCAGGGGCGCCCTGTGATGCTCAAACGTGGGCTGGCAGCCACCATTGACGAGTGGCTACTGGCAGCGGAGTATGTTGTGGCAGCGGGGAATCCCAATGTCATTCTTTGCGAACGGGGCATTCGCAGCTTCGATCCACAGACGCGCAACGTGCTTGACCTCTGCTGTGTGCCGCTGCTCCATGAATTGACGCATCTCCCGGTGATCGTCGATCCCAGTCATGCCACCGGGCGCCGCGAACTGGTGCCTACCATGTCACGCGCTGCCATCGCGGCGGGGGCAGAAGGATTGATACTCGAAGTACATCCCAATCCCAATAGCGCGCTCTGCGATGGCCGTCAATCGATCACAGGAGAAGAACTGCGAGGCATTGTGCGCGAGGCGCGATTACTGGAGCAGTTACTTGGTGGGAAGGGGAGTATCTCATACGTGGCGTGAGATAGGAAATCAAATCTCGACTCATGGTATGTTATATGTTATACTCTTCGTATCAAAGTACCCAGGCGTTAAACGGTGGTTGAGGTGTCGAACTGCGTAGAGAGTGCGACTTCGGTGCTAGATGAGCATTAATCGAGGGGATACATATGCCGACACGAGTTATAATCGCTGATGATGAGACCATTCAGCGAATGGATCTCAAAGACGTACTAACCAAGCAGGGCTATCTTGTGGTAGGTGAGGCAGGTGATGGGCTGAGCGCCGTCAACCTCGCGCGCGAGCTTCGACCTGACCTGGTCATAATGGATATCAGGATGCCTGATATGGACGGCATTGCTGCCGCCGAGACTCTCACCCAGGAGAAGATTGCACCAGTGTTGTTGCTCACTGCCTTTGGCGACCAGCCGCTGGTCGACCGCGCCAAAGAGGCAGGTGTGGTGAATTATATCGTGAAGCCGCTGCGAGAGAGCGAAGTTACGCCGGCCATTGAAGTAGCGCTGGCTCGCTATAATGAATTTCGCACGCTCGAAGAGAAGACGCGCACCCTGACCGAACAACTGGAGACGCGTAAGATTGTGGAGCGAGCCAAAGGTCTCTTGATGGAAAAACAGGGGCTGAGCGAGCAGGATGCCTTCCGTAAGATACAGAAGGCGAGTATGAATAACCGCAAATCCATGCGCGAAGTAGCAGAAGCAATCCTGCTGACTAATGAGATGTAATAAAAAATGACGTGACAACGAGGTCGCGCTTTTTCCTATGGCTAGTAAAGTAAAATGAGTCATGGTATCAGCAGTAATTAGTGAGAACGTTGTTGTCATAACTGGTATCCGTTTTCGTCCAGCGGGACGTATCTATTATTTTGACCCACAGGGACAATCCTATACGACAGGCCAATATGTGATCGTTGAGACGGTGCGAGGAGTTGAAGCCGGGCGCGTGGTCATTGCGTCGAAGAAGATGGCTGAAAGCGATCTGAGCGATCCGCTCAAACCGATATTGCGCCTGGCGACCGAAGACGAATTACGTATGATGCTCTCGTTCAAGAGCAAGGAGAAGGAGGCCCTGGTCAAGTGTGCTGAGCGGGTGGCACAACACGCTCTGCCCATGAAGCTGGTGGAGTCGGAATATACCTTTGATGGGAGCAGGCTGACCTTTTATTTCACTGCTGACGAACGCGTTGATTTTCGCGCGCTGGTACGTGACCTGGCTGCGGCTTTTCGCACGCGCATTGAACTGCGCCAGATTGGGGCGCGAGACCAGGCCAAGCTACAGGGAGGGCTGGGGCCATGCGGCAAAACACTGTGCTGTAGCTCGTGGATTGCCGACTTTGGAGTTATCTCGATCAAGATGGCGAAGGAGCAGGGGTTGCCGCTCAATCCCTCGAAGATCTCGGGGGTTTGTGGCCGTCTCTTATGCTGCCTCTCCTATGAGAATGAGAATTACATCCAGGCGAAGCAGTCGATGCCGCAGGTTGGCGCGATACTCAACACGCCCAGTGGGCCTGGTAAGGTTGTTTCGATCAATGTACCGCAGGAGTCGGTCGAGGTCATGCTTGAGAGCGGCGTGACCATCCAGATACCGGTGAATCAGTCGAGCCAATCACAGGGGCCTGTGGCGCAGTTGGCAGAGCAGAGGATGGGGATGGAGAGCAAGGGTGGATGCGGGAGTTGTAGCCTCAATAAGAGTGGTGGCGGTTGCAGTTGTGGCAAAGGAGGAGGAGGATGTGGCAGTGGTGGTGGTTGTAGCAGCGGAAGTTGTGGGAAAAAGGGTGGCGGTGGCTGTAGCACATGCGGCGTAAAAAGGAACTTGTAGCCAAATTTGATGATGCGAGGGAGGATGGACTATTTATGTCGCCAGAAAGCGAAGACCCCAATTCCACGTGGCAGACCCCCAGCCTGCACTGGCAGGGCACTGACGAGGATATGCTTCCCCTCTCTAACGAGCAGGACGAGGCAGAAGATGTCAATGCCGACCAGCTATCCTACCCCTCAGATAACAACGGGGGGATGGAGCAGTTGCCGGATGACAGTTCAAGATTTGATACGTTGAAAAAAATTGGGCAGCAAATCTCTCCTATTGTTACTCCCTTACTGTTTGGTGGCATCACCTTTTTATTTTTACTGCCGCTCATGAGCAGCGGGCAATTCTACTTACACACGGATCGTATCTGGCCGGTTGGCCTGGTCATTGTCGCCGTTATGATATTGCAAGGGATGATGCTCTACTATGCAGGTGCTAACAACGTCTACTGGACGCTTGGTATCGTCGGCGGCTTCTTCCTGTTCCTGCTGGTTGGCTGTTTCGTACTCTTCGGACCTTTCTCCACCCTGGTTCTGCTGGTTGTGCTGCTGATTGTGAGCATCATCGCGGCACGCTTCTCTATGCACCCGGTGGAAGAAGGTTCAGTAGATATAGTCTATGCTTTTGGCAAATACAGCCGCACCCTCTTCCCAGGCTTGAATTTCATGCTGCCGTGGGAAAAGGTATTTGCGCATTTACAGACAAAGGAGCGGCAGTGGACGTGCCCTGAACAGACGGCGCCTGTTTCACGAGACGAAGATGTGCATTTCAAAGCCATGATCTGTTATCAATTGATGCCAGAGGACGCGCACCTGGCTGTTCTGCAAGTTGAAAAGTGGGAAGAGGCTCTACAAGAGCTTTTCAAAACTGTTCTCCAGAACGTCGCGGGCCACCTCAAACCGAGCGATTTTCTTGCGTGGCCGGATAAATCACGCCTGCACCAGAGTAGTGATGGAAGTTTGAGGTTGAGTAACCCGGAAGTCGAGGAGGCAACGCACTGGGAGCACATCAATCTTTTGCTGGCGCAGGAGATGCAAGATCGTGTCGCGGCCTGGGGTGTTATGATGAACTGGGTGTACATCCGCGATGTTACGCTCACGCCGCGTGTTCCGGTCAACACAGATGCCATGATCAATATGAACGTGGCAAAAGCAGGGACGCCGCCAGTTCAAGCGCAGCCGCAGCGCCCTCCGGTGAGTATGGGGGCCGATAGCGTCGGGAGGGTGCCGACACCACCCGTGGTAGGGAACCAGTCCCCTCAGATGGCGGTTAAGCCGCAGGCAGATGCTCGTCCTGCTGGACCGCCAGTGACGCCTGCTGCTCCAGGGACCAAGCACCCGAAAGAAGAGGTATTAAAGAACGCTTATAAACAGATACAGTCGGGCGCGATTACCTCGCCCGATGTCATTCGCTCTATCGCTGCAAACTTCCAGGCCATTGCCAATGATCCTGAAGCCAGCCAAAATGTCAGCTTCGATGCCGCACAGGCAGCACGCACACTCTTCGATCGAGCAAAGCTCATCGAAGAGCAAGAGAGTGTGGCCTCTCCTGTAATGAGTACCAGCACTCCTCCCGTGAGCGGCGCCAGGGCACCTCGTGCCGGTATGCCCGCGCAATCAGGGTGGTCCTATCGCGCTCCCAGCGATGATAATTTGACGGCTGGTGGGTAGATTACATGTATGAAAAGAAGAGCCGTGCTCGCGTTGAAGGTGCGAGCACGGCTCTTCTTTTCGTGTAATATAAATCTCAGGCGGATTTTTCGATGGGTGCTTCGATCAAGCTGCCCCATTCAGTCCAGGAGCCGTCATAGTTACGCACCTGTGGATAGCCGAGGAGGTAGTTGAGCACAAACCACGTGTGGCTACTGCGCTCACCGATGCGGCAGTAGGCTATAACCTCTTTGTCGGGAGTGACACCTTTGCCCTGATATAGGGCACGCAACTCGTCCGCTGATTTGAAGGTGCCATCTTCACGCACGGCCTGTGACCAGGGGATGTTCGCCGCGCCGGGGATATGACCGCCGCGCTGGGCGCCCTCCTGCGGGAAGTTTGCTGGAGCCAGCAGCTCTCCGCTGAATTCAGCGGGAGAACGTACATCGACCAGTGCCAGGTCAGGGCTGCCAAGTTCGTGTAGAACCTGGTCGCGCAAGGCGCGAATCTCTTTGTGGAGCTCTTGCGCGTGATAGGTCGTCTGCGGGTAGGATGGGACGTCGGTGGTGATCTCGCGCTTGTCGGCAAGCCATTTCACGCGTCCGCCATCCAGCAAGCGAACATCCTGGTGCCCATAGTATTTCAATATCCAGAGCGCCCAGGCGGCAAACCAGTTGTTGTTGTCCCCGTATAGTACGATGGTAGTGTCGTTGTTCACACTCGCGCGTCCTAATAAATCTTCCAGATGTTTCTCGCTCAAAGGAGCGCGTACGAGCTGGTCCTGGAGTTCTTTCTGCCAGTTGAAGCCGACGGCGCCAGGGATATGGCCCTGTTCATAGGCGGAGTTGTCTACGTCAACTTCGATGAGGCGGACCTTTGGATCATTGAGATGGGCCTGTACCCAATCTGCGTCAACTAATACTTCCGGGTGGATATAGCCTTTGTTTTCGGGCATGAATGGAGTTCTCCTTTTGTGAAAATAGATTTGGCGCTGTAGGCGCGACTAGTGTTGTTTGCAGCAACGTTGCGTGAACATTACCATATTTCAATCATGCTTTCAAGTTATTCTTTTTATTCTGCCTGGTTATTATTTGCCCCTTGTCGCTAGCGTAGGGGTCCAATTGATCGCAACAACCGTATACGCAGTGGTACTTGGCGGTGTGCATTTCCTCTGCCAGGTTGAGATTGAAACTGGTATGTTCGTTATTTTCCTATAACACAGGAGAGGTATCATTTTATGCCCTATCAGTTGAACACCTTTTTTGGCGAGCAATTGCGTCAAAGCGGCGAGCATGGCGATTACCGCAGAGGGCGGAAAAAGGTGCGCATGTCGCTGACCAACAGTTCGGGCTCCTCCCATGCGGCGAAATGGCCGCCGCTCGGCATATGTGTCCAGCGTTGCACGCGCAAGAAGCGTTCCCCCAATTCGCGTGGCGGCAGGGTCAGATCTTTGGGGAAGGTAGCAACCCCCGCTGGAACTTCAGTGTGCTGCCCTGCCTGGAGCCGTGGCGTGGTGTGGGAGTCCTCGTAGTACAGGCGAGCGGCGGAAGAGATCGTCTCTGTCACCCAATAGATCATTATATGGCTAAGCAGTTCGTCTTTGCTGAAACGCTTTTCCACATCGCCACCGCAGTCGCTCCATGCGCGGAACTTCTCCACGAGCCAGCCGGCCAGGCCAACGGGCGAGTCATTCAAGGGGTAGGAGATCGTTTGTGGCCTGGTTGATTGAATCATGATATATCCACCCTCCTGGAAGAACCACCCTGCGACGGAACCGAGAAACTGCTGCTCGGTCGCGGATGGGTTAGACACGTCTGGGGGAAAGGCGATCTCTCCTGGAAAGCCAATGTCGGTCAGGTGCATGCCGACGAGCGACTCAGGATGGGCCAATGCCAGCAGGCGCGTGACCCGGCTCCCAATGTCCCCGCCGGCCACGGCATACTTCTGGTAGCCGAGCACCTCGGTCATCAACCGCGCCAACAACTCGGCGGTGCGGATCGAGGTTGCGCCACGAGCGCTGGGGCGGTCAGAGAAGCCAAACCCCGGCAGCGACGGCACGATCACATCGAAGGAATCAGCCGGATTGCCACCATAACTGGCTGGATCGGAAAGCCTCGGGATAACTTTGTGGTACCGATAGAACGAGTCAGGCCAGCCGTGGAGCAGGAGAAGCGGCGTTGGATCGGGTCCTTTGCCGCGCTCGTGGATGAAATGGATGCCTACGCCATCGATGTCGGCACGAAACTGCGCATACTGATTGAGCTTCGCCTCCTGTGCTCGCCAGTCGAACGTGTGCTGCCAGTAGTCCACCAGCTCCTTCAGATACCCTACGTTCGTGCCATAGTCCCAGCCTGCTCCCTCCACTTCGTCAGGCCAGCGCGTGCGGGCTAAGCGTTCGCGCAAGTCTTCCAGGGTAGCCTGGGGAATGTTGATGGTGAATGGTTGGATACTCATAAAACATTGCTCCTTTTACGCTCTTCGTTGTGATTCCTTCTACTTGTTCGCGTGTCTACAAAGCTAGTATACTCTTGAAGGAGGACACAATCAGTCCTCATTTTAGCAACATGGAAAAAAGGAAGGAGAGAAAAAGAGATGCTGACCTATGTTTTCTGGCATCAGCGAGAGAGCAAGATAGCGAGAGAGGAATACCAGGAGCGGCTGGTGGCATTTCACCGGATATTGCGGGAGCGGCAACCACAGGGCTTCTTGTTTTCAATGGTCCTGGAGATGGCTCAACTGCCGTGGATGGAAGAGGGGAGCGAGGCCTACGAAGACTGGTATATCGTCGAGAATTCGGCGGCGCTTGATCCGCTGGACGAAGCGGCGGTAACAGGAATCTGTCGAGAGCCGCATCATCAGGTTGCGCGATTGGCGGAGAATGGGACTGGTGGACTGTATCGTTTGAAGGGAGGTACGATCGATCTCGCACAGTTGGCCGAGATTCGCTCTGCCACCTGGTTTAGTAAACCAACTGGCATGAGCTACGACAGATTGTATGAACTTCTGCACGAGAATCGAGTTGAGCAACAAGGCATTGTGTGGCAGCGACAGATGACGATGGGGCCAGCGCTGGAATTCTGCCTGCACAGCTCGCAGAAAAGTCTGCTGGTGGAAGAGATAAAGAGTGTCCAGGTAGAAGTGCAACTGCTCTTCATATCTGGCCGATAAGCGAGGGGAAGAGTTCAAGAATATCTCTCAAGGAGAAGGGGAAAGGGGAATATTCACCGGTGCTGTTCGGGTTCAATATGCGATGGAGCGAGCGCAAAACAGTGGTGCGAAAGGGCGTGGAGAGGGAAGAGGCGATGGTAGCACCTGAGCGGTTATCCATCTCGTGGCAATGATGCTATTGATCTTTTACAGCGGCTATGGCCTCTTTTAATTGCTGGTAGACGAGATCGAGGTGTTCCGGCATGACCTTGATTTCGGCAATGACGGGCATGAAATTGGTGTCACCGTTCCAGCGCGGCACAACGTGGAGGTGCACGTGATCGGCGAAGCCGGCGCCCGCGACCTTCCCTTCATTAATGCCCATATTGAATCCATCCGGTTTCATCGCGAATCGCAGGGCCTTGAGCACGAGTTGCGCTTGTGCCATCAGCTCGGCGAGAGTCTCAGCGGAAAGCTTCTCGATTGTGCCCACGTGCTGAAAGGGGACAATCATGAGGTGGCCGTTGTTGTACGGGTAGCGGTTCAGCATCATGTAGCAGTGCTCCCCGCGGTAAAGGATATAATTCTCTTCATCGCGGTGCTCTGCCGGTTGAGTGCAAAAAATGCACTCCTGGGATTGTGGTGTTTTGGGCGCAATGAAAGTCATGCGCCAGGGAGCCCATAAGTTTTCCATGACAAAATTATAGCACAGGGTGCTAGAGGATGGTACGTTGGCTGTTTTCGTTATTGGGCAGATGGTGTAAGGGATGAGTCAGGTGAGGGTACCCACTTATCGGCCCATCGACGGATGGCCAGCACGACGGGCTCGAGCCCGCGCCCTTTTTCAGTGAGCTTATACTCGACGCGCACGGGAATCTGTGGGTAGACGACGCGTTCAACGACGCCTTCTAACTCCAGTTCGCGCAGGCGGTCACTAAGTACGCGGTCGGAGAGCCCCTCTACTGTAGAGGTCAGTTCACAGAAGCGTTTTGGCCCTTCCAGAAGCGTATATAAGAGTAGTCCAGTCCATCGTTTACCAAGTAGCTGGATGGCTTGCTCGTACTTTGGACAGATGTGGCCGGTGTCGGTGGTTGAAGTTTGTGTCATTGTTGTTTCTGTTGTTGGCTTCATTGCCGTGTTCCGTCTGCCTTTCTGATCATATATGGGTAGTAGATCAGAACAGAGTTGTAACTGACTTTATGTATACTACAGTATACCATGTTTCTTATCCTGAGGCAAGTAACGATACTTGTAAAAAATTAGTGGCAAATAATAAAACGTATGCTGGCAGTCCTGCAGCTCGCGGCCGCAGGACTGCCAGCATACGTTTTATTATTTTCTAATCCTTTGGAGCAGCCATGAGAAGGTGAAAATGGCGAGGCTGCCAACGGTGAGCGCTCTCCAATTTGACACACTCCACACCCTGTGTTACCATACATCTTGAGGTAGTGTATTAAAGACACCAGGTAATGCAGGGGTTCAATGAGCCTCCCCTAGTTTTGTATTATTTGTTACGAGAAGTGAAGGATCCCACCTATGGGAACGCTCCCCATCTTTGTGCTAGTGACGCTAGCTGTCCTCTTTGGTCTGTTTGTCATGGTATTGACCGTTTTCCTGGGGCCAAAGAAACCATCGCCTGAGAAGCTAGCGCCATATGAATGTGGCATTCAAGAGATTGAAGCGCCTAAACGACGCTTTCCTATCAAGTATCTCTTGACGGGCATGCTTTTTATCGTGTTCGACATCGAAATTGTTTCTTTTTATCCATTAGCCATCCTGCTGCACAAGCTTCAAGTCTTCGGGCTGATTGAACTGCTCGTCTTTCTGCTGGTTTTGATGATTGGCTATATCTATGTCTGGCGAAAGGGGGCGTTTACATGGGAGTAAAAAATCCATGGGAGCCAGTGCAGACTGTTTCGAATACTCAGACGCCCCGGCGACAGCTGCATGTGAAGAACGGCGCGCCGGGGATTTTGACGACTCAGGTCAGTAAGTTCCTGGATTGGGGGCGCAGCTCCTCGCTGTGGCCGGTATCGTTTGGCCTGGCTTGCTGTGCCATTGAAATGATGTCGACCAGCGCCGACCGCTGGGATATCTCGCGCTTTGGGGCGGAGGTGTTCCGCGCCTCGCCGCGGCAGGCTGACCTGATGATCATCGCCGGACGGTGCTCGATTAAGATGGCCCCGGTACTGCGGCAGATTTATGACCAGATGCCTGACCCCAAGTGGGTAATTTCAATGGGTGCCTGTGCGTCGTGTGGCGGAGTCTTTAATAATTACGCTATTGTACAAGGGGTAGATAAAATTGTGCCGGTCGATGTCTTCATTCCAGGCTGTCCGCCGACACCTGATATGCTACTCTATGGTTTTAATGAACTGCAGCGCAAGATACGTGAAGGTATACCCAATCCTCCTGATCCTTTGAAGGCGAGCGATATGAAGCTGCTGGGACCCATCGGGGAAGAATTATAATGTTGTGATGGGGTATTGGTGCGAAGCGTTAATACCCCATCGCAACAAACTTCTATATTTTTTAAGGAATGTATCCATATGGCTATGACAGCGACATCGACGGTCGAGAAGGTGCGGCAGAAATTTCCGCAGGCGATAGTTGAAACGGTCGAGTATCGTGATGAGCAGACGATTGTACTGAAGCCAGAAGAACTGGTAAAGGTTTGTAGCTACCTACAGAAAGATCTACAGTACAACTTCCTTTCAAGTGTGACAGCAGTAGATTGGCCTGAGCGTATCCCTCGCTTTGATGTAGTCTACCACCTGCTCTCAATCCCTCATCAATGTGTGCTACGGCTGAAGGTACGTGTTGGTCAGCGGCGTGAAGAGCATCCAGCCGTGCCAACGGTGGTTGGGGTGTGGCCATCAGCAAACTGGTATGAGCGTGAGGTGTACGATCTCTTTGGTATCACATTTACCGGTCATCCCGATTTGCGCCGCATTCTCATGCCGATGGATTGGACGACATACCCACTACGCAAGGATTATCCGCTGACGGGCTTTGATCTGCCGGAGCCACACTGGGGTGGCCAGGTGCCGTATGATACCGATCCCGGCGTTGGAAACCAGACGCTACGCTCGCCAGGTGGGCGAGAACTCAACGAGAGTCGCAGCCATATCAGTCAGAATCAGGAACCGGGGACGAAGAAAAGGTGATTTGAGGGTGGCTTTATGCAGCAACAAGACATAGAAAATATTTACACCATTGAGGATAGCCAGCCTGGTGAAGATGGGCAGCGCAACGATACGATGACCATCAATATGGGGCCACAGCATCCCAGCACACATGGCGTGCTGCGATTGATATTGACCATCGAGGGTGAAACGGTCGTCAAATCAGTGCCCGACATTGGTTTCCTGCACACTGGTATCGAGAAGACCGCCGAAGCAAAAAGCTACCACAAGGCGCTGGTCTTAACCGATCGCATGGATTACCTGGCACCGCTCTGCAATAACCTGGGTTACTCGCTGGCCGTCGAAAAGTTGCTCGGTATTGAAGACGAGATCAACGACAAAATCAAGTACGCGCGCGTTTTGCTCGCGGAACTGCAGCGCATCGCCAGCCACCTGGTCTGGTTGGGCACGCATGCTATTGATCTCGGCGCTATGAGCGTTTTCCTGTACTGCTTCCGCGAACGCGAGATGATCCTGGACGTTTTCGAGTACATTTCTGGCGTGCGCATGATGACCAGCTATATCTGTCCGGGAGGTCTACAGGCCGAGCTTCCGCCGGGATTCGATGCCAAGGTACGTGAATTCACCAGTATCTTTCCCGATCGCTTGCAGGAATATCACGATCTCTTGACGAATAACCAGCTCTGGCTGGAACGTACAAAAAATGTTGGTTTTCTGAGCGTGGAAGATGCCATTGCTTATGGTGCTTCCGGCCCTGTGCTGCGCGGCAGCGGTGTGGTATGGGATATCCGCAAGGCATTTCCCTATAGCGGCTACGAGAAGTTCGACTTCGACATCCCGGTGGGAACCAATGGGGATGTATACGATCGCTACCTGGTGCGTATGCTAGAGATGGAACAGAGTTTAAACATTGTAAACCAGGCGCTCGAAGGCATGCCCACGGGTGCGTACCGCGTTAACGACCCGAAAATCGCACCGCCGCCGAAGTGGCAGATTACCGGAAGCATGGAGGCGCTGATCCATCACTTCAAGTTGTTTACCGAGGGATATCGTCCCCCGAAAGGGGATGTGTTCGTACGCACCGAATCACCGAAAGGTGAGCTAGGTTTCTATATTGTCAGTGATGGCAGCGCAAATCCGTACAGGATGCATGTGCGCGGTGCCTCGTTCGCTAATCTCCAGGCCCTCCCACGCATGATAGAAGGCAGTTTCCTCTCCGACGTGGTGGCAGCGATTGGTAGTATAGACATCGTGCTTGGTGAGGTTGATCGATGATTTCAGAACAGGCGAAACAACGTATGCGTGAGCTGGCGGCCCACTACCCTGTGGCGCGTTCAGCAGTGATGCCCGCACTCTATATTGCACAACAAGAAGAAGGTTATATAACGGAGGCCGCCCTGGAGGCAGTAGCCGAGGCAATTGGCATGACCGTCGATGATGTTGAAAGCGTGGCTACTTTTTATACCATGTACTACCAGCAGCCTCCTGGGAAAAAGGTCATCAAAGTATGTACCAGCATTTCATGTTACCTGCGCAACTGCGACGCGCTCGTTGATCGCTTTGAACAGCGACTGGGCATCAAACGTGGCGAGACAACAGCTGATGGGAATTATACGTTGATGACAGCAGAATGCCTGGCCTCCTGTGGTACCGCGCCAGTCATCCAGGTCAATGACGAGTTTGTGGAGAATGTCACGCTGGAGATGGCCGATGAGCTGGTTGGCGAGTGGGAGAGAGAATTAAGCGCGGATGTAGGGACGCAATTTATTGCGCCCTCCAGTGACCAGGAGATATCAGCGCCACGAGCCCAATGAATTGTCACAGGTACAATAATGGAGTTTAAGAAATTATTGAGGGATCAACGATATGCCGGAACTTATTATTACAAAAAATATAGATGCTCCAGGACTGGATACGCTGAAAGGGTATCGCAAGCGTGGCGGCTATAAGAGCCTGGCAAAGGCGCTCAAGGAGTACCAACCTGACGACATCCTTGAGATGGTAAAGAAATCAGGCCTGCGAGGACGCGGCGGCGCGGGTTTTCCAACGGGCATGAAATGGGGATTCCTGGCGAAAAATCAGCCGCGTTACCTCTGTTGCAACTGTGACGAGAGCGAGCCAGGCACTTTCAAAGACCGCATGTTGATGGAGAAAAATCCTCATCAACTGATCGAAGGTGTGATTCTTACCAGTTATGCGTGCCGCGTCTCGGTCGCTTTTATCTACGTACGCGGCGAACTGGCTCTCGCTGGCCGGCAGATTGAGCGAGCTATTGAAGAAGCGTATGGCGCCGGGCTGATTGGGAAAAATATTTTGGGTAGTGGCTATGACCTGGAAGTGATTATGCATCGCGGCGCGGGTGCTTATATCTGTGGTGAGGAAAGCGCCTTGATGGAATCGCTAGAGGGCAGGCGCGGGTATCCACGCTTGAAGCCGCCTTTCCCCGCGGCTGTTGGTTTGTATGGCGGCCCTACCGTAATTAACAACTGTGAGACGCTCTCGACCATTCCGGCCATTGTAAAGAATGGGGCGGACTGGTATGCCTCATTTGGAACGGAGAAAAGCAAGGGAACGCGCGTCTTCTGCCTGAGCGGGCATGTGAAAAAGCCGGGCAATTATGAACTGCCGCTTGGGACTCCGCTGCGCACGCTTATATACGATGAAGAATATGGCGGCGGTATCCTGGATGACAAGCAGCTCAAAGCCATCATACCCGGTGGATCGTCGACCTTCATGCTCGGCGCTGACAAAGTAGATACGCCGCTTGACTTCGAAGCTATAGCCGCGGCAGGCTCGATGCTTGGTTCCGGTGGTGTGGTTGTCATACACGAGGATACCTGCATCGTAGGGGCAGCGCTGCGCATGACCGAATTCTACCGTGACGAGTCATGTGGCAAATGTACTCCCTGTCGTGAAGGTACATACTGGTTGACAGAAATTTATGAGCGCCTCGAACATGGACAAGGCAAGGAGAGCGATATCGACCTGCTGATGGATATTTGCGATAATATCAGTGGGAAATCCTTCTGTCCCCTGGGCGATGCAGCCACCAGTCCTATCACCAGTAGTATCAAATTGTTCCGCGAAGAATACGAATATCATGTTCGTCATGGACGCTGCATGGTGGGGAACCAGCACGCGCAACAGGAGACGTTACTCGCGGGCGCTCAATCGGTGCATGCAGGGGCTCCTGCAAAGGAAATGTAGAGGTGCACCAGGTCTTTCCTGCGAGAGAGAAAGTAAAGAACACTAGAAACTACCTGAGCAAACGGAACGGTAAAAATATATGCCAGAAGAGAAAAAAGACGAACTTGTACACCTGACCATAGACGATATTCCCGTTGCTGTACCGCCTGGAACGCTGGTCTGGGCGGCAGCGCGAGAGGCTGGGATAGAGGTTCCCATCTATTGCTATCATCCCAAGATGCCGCCACTGGGCGCCTGCCGCATGTGCTTTGTCGAGATCGAGAAGATGCCCAAGCCTCCCCAGACGGCCTGTACCACGCCCGTCAGCGAAGGCATGATCGTACATACGAAGACGGAGAAGGTGCTGAAGGCGCGCAGGGGTACACTGGAATTTCTGCTGATCAATCATCCCCTTGACTGCCCTATCTGCGACAAGGGAGGGGAGTGCGATCTACAAGACTTCACACTGCGCCATGGCCCCGGTGGCACCCGCTTCGACCAGCCCAAACGCCACTATCAAAAGCCTATACCGGTCAGCGATAGGGTTATGCTTGACCGCGAACGCTGTATTTTGTGCCAACGTTGTACGCGCTTCAGTTCGGAAATCTCCATGGATAACGGGCTGGTGATGATCTCGCGAGGTTATAAGATGGAGGTCGGGACGGCTCCTGATCACGCCTTTGACTCAATCTTTTCCGGCAATACCGTCGAAATATGCCCGGTTGGCGCGCTGACGGCCACGGCCTATCGCTTCAAGGCGCGCCCCTGGGAGTTGAAGCATATTCCCAGCGTCTGCAACAATTGTAGCGTCGGTTGCAATGTGCGCGTCGATGTGCGCGTAGACAAGATCATGCGCAACATGTCGCGCCAGAACGATGCTATCGATGATGGCTGGCTCTGTGACCGGGGCCGCTGGGGTTTTGAGTATGTCAATAGTCCGCAGCGCCTGCGCACGCCAATGATCCGGCGTAACGGGCAGCTGGTGGCAGTGGCATGGGAGCAGGCCTTTTATACCATCGCATTACGCCTGAGTGAGATCACCAAGAAGTATGGGGCCAGCGCGATTGGCGGCATTGGTTCAACCCGCACCACTAATGAAGATGCGTACCTTTTCCAAAAGCTGCTCAGGCAGGTTATCGGAACACCGCATGTCGATCATCATCATGGCAACTTCCCTGGTCCACGCGATAGCATGACGGGAAAACCGTGGATGATGACCAACAGCATCGCGGAGATCGAGCAGGCATCACATATTGTGCTCATCGCGGCAGACCCCTACCAGCGGCAACCCATTCTCGACCTGCGCATCAAGAAGGCTATGAAAGGCGGCGCGAAGATCTACGTCGTCAATGCGAACGAGACCGAGCTTGACCGCTTTGCTGTGCAGAAGATTACGCTGCCACAGCAGGGGGCAGGTGCGGCGGCGAAGATACTTTTGAGTACGGTTGTGCGCCAGGAAGAGATGAAGGCTCCAGACGAAGCGTTGAGGGCAAAACTATTACAAGAGGATGCGCTGATCCGTGACCACGAAGAGACGCTGGGAAGCGAGGTTACCGCTCAACTGCGAGAACTTGCACACGAAATCGCGGAAGCCAGGGGAGCGATCATTCTTTACGATGAGATGGCTACACTTGAGGCCGGTTGCGAAGACCTGGCTGCCGATCTCCAGGCCCTGGCGGTTGTCACCGGCAACATTGATCGTCCCGGCGCCGGAGTTGGCCCGCTTTTTGAGGATGCCAACTCGCTTGGCGCACGCGATATGGGCCTTTTGCCCGACGCTCTGCCGGGATATAATCCGGCCGAGGATGCCGGAATGACTTATGCCGAGATGTTGAGCAGCCTGCAGCTCAAGGCGCTGTATGTGATGGGAGCCAATCCCGCGCGACATGTAGAGAAGCTTCCGGACTCATTGAAATTGCTGATAGTACAGGACATTATGCTGACTGAGACGGCTCAGCAGGCAGATATCGTGCTGCCGGCCGTTACGTTCGCGGAAAAAGATGGCAGCATGACCAATATCGATCATCATGTGCAGGCTATTCGACAGGCGTTACGGCCCCTGCCAGGAGCGAAGGCTGACTGGGAGATCTTCGTCGAGATAGCCAGACATATGGGTATAAAGTGGAATTATGCCAGCTCTAAAGAGATATTACGAGAGATTGCCGAAGAGAATCCTTTCTATGCCGGTCTAGACTGGGAAGAATTGGGGGGACAGGGTGTGCGCACCCAGGAGCAGGAGGTGGCGCGTGCTTGACTTTCTCAATAACGCAATCGTGGTCGCAGTCATCAAAAGCGCGATCGTGATCTTCGCCTTGTTGACGGCTTTCGCGTATATGACGCTGATCGAGCGGCGCGTAGTGGCAAAGATGCAGGGACGCCTGGGACCAAACCGGGTGGGACCGGTCGGCATGTTTCAGCCGGTAGCTGATGCCATCAAAATGGCTTTTAAAGAGCAGATCATTCCAACCCAGGCAAGGGTGGTCACGTACGTGCTGGCGCCGGTCATCTCAGTAGTGGTGGCGCTGTGCGCATTTGCCGTTGTGCCCATTGGCAGTGGCTGGATTACTGGCAAATCTACTGTCTGGGACCCGGTGATCGGTGATATCAATGTGGGTATCCTGTGGATACTGTCAATCTCTTCGCTGGCGGTCTACGGGATCGTGCTCGGTGGCTGGTCTTCCGGCAACCGTTATTCGCTGCTGGGGTCACTGCGCAGCGCGGCGCAGATGGTTTCGTATGAGACAAGCCTGGGGCTGGCTCTGAGTGGCACTCTGATGTGGGCAGGTACGCTGAGTATGGTTGGCATTGTCAAGGCCCAACTACCCTATGGACCGACCGGCCAGGGTATCTGGTTTATCCTCGCTCAGCCGCTCGGTTTTGTGATCTATATTATCGCAGGTGTCGCGGAGGTCAACCGGGCGCCATTCGACCTGCCAGAGGCTGAACAAGAATTGACGGCGGGCTATTTGACCGAGTACAGCGGGCTGCGCTGGAGCCTCTACCAGATGGCCGAGTATATTAACATGATTACGGTGAGCTCCGTGGCAGCAACGCTCTTCTTTGGTGGTTGGAGTTTCTTTGGCCTAGAGCGCATTCCCGGTATATCAATACTTGTTTTCGTGGTGAAAGTGGCCGTTTTCCTGTTCCTGTTCATCTGGCTGCGCGCCACCTTGCCGCGTATCCGCTATGATCGCCTGATGCGCCTGGGTTGGCAGCTGCTGTTGCCGTTAGCGGTGCTCAATATAGTGATTACGGCAATCGTGGTCGCGCTGGGTTGGCCGTGGTGGATCAATGGGCTGGCCGGTCTGGCTGTCGTGGTGGCAGTGTTGCTATTTGTGCGCAGCCGCACAAGAGAGATACAGGCAGGGATATCCACGCAAGAGGGGGCGATACCTATGCCCGCGACGGTGCGGTTGGCCAGGTTTGAGCCTGTGAGGGAAGAGTTGGTTGCTCCCAAAAAGGAGCAGGATGTTACTGCTTAAAGGAGCCAAATATGTCTTTCGACATCATCAAAGGATTGGCAACAACCTTTAAAAATATGGGCAAAAAGCCGACGACGGTCTCGTATCCGGAAGAGGAGCGAGAACTACCGCCGCGTTTTCGCGGTCGCCACGTGCTGCACCGCTATGAGAATGGTTTAGAGCGCTGCGTCGGGTGCTATCTTTGCGCCGGAGCCTGTCCGGCCGACGCTATCTACATCGAGGCCGAAGAGAACAGCGAAGAGAACCGGGTATCACCGGGTGAACGCTACGCGCGGGTCTTCGATGTCAATTTGTTGCGCTGTATCTTCTGTGGCTACTGCCAGGCAGCCTGTCCCACCGGAGCTATCACGCTGGAACGCGAGTATAAACTGGCCTCTTACTATCCAGAAGACATGGTCTACCATAAAGAGCAATTGCTCGAGCCCAAAGGGCAGGCGACTATTGGCTCGAACACCGTATGGGCAGATCCGGCTCCCGCGAATGCGGCTCAACCTGTCCCACAGGCGAGTAACGTGTTTGACGGGTCAGAGGCCAGCGCTGCTGCCGTCGGGTTGGGTAATGCGCGCCCAGAGGAGGAGGTCTTGCTCACGAACGAGGAACAGGACGAGGACCGGCGAAAGTTCGAGGGCGGAAAGGACCGGCAGAAACGATGACAGTAGTGCAAATCTCGTTCTTTGTGCTGGCCGTAGCCAGCGTAGCATCAGCGCTTGGGGTGATTACCTTTAAGAATGCCGTCCACTGCGCGTTGAGCCTCATACTGACGCTGCTCTTTCTGGCTCTCTTCTACTTGCAACTGGGGGCGATGTTTATCGCTGTCGTGCAAATCCTGATCTACGCGGGCGCGATCATGGTCTTATTTCTCTTTGTGGTCACCATGCTTGCCTCGGAAGCCAGCGATACACAATTGGCTGATCGCATTCCCTGGCAGCGATGGGTCGCCGGTATACTGGGGCTTGTGCTGGTAGGCGCCTTGAGTTACCTGCTCTTTACTGGGACGTCCATTGATAATAGAGCAGTGGCAACTGGGGCTAATAGCCTTTCGCACGTCGTGAATGCGCAGGGCAATACGGAAGCCTTTGGCCAGGCATTGTTCCACGGTTTCGTCTATCCCTTTGAGGTAACAAGCCTGTTGATCATCGTGGCGCTGCTGGGCGCGATGGTACTGGGCAGGAAGGCATAGGGAGAAAAAGATGCCATTATCAGCATATCTCATTGTGAGCGCTATATTATTTACGGTTGGTGTCGTCGGAGTGCTCATTCGACGCAATCCATTGATTATTTTCATGTCTATTGAATTGATGTTAAACGCGGTCAATTTATCATTTGTGGCCATCTCTAGCAAGCTTGACTCGGCGGACGGACAGATGTTTGTTTTTATCGTGCTGACGGTCGCAGCCGCCGAAGTTGTGGTTGGCCTGGCTATTATAGTTTCCATCTTTCGCACGCGCCGTGACATTGATGTTGACGACATGAATCTGTTACGAGGGTAGTAGAGATATGACGAATTTAACCGCTGGGGTGCTGCTGTTTCCCTTACTAGGATTTGTGATCCTGGGAGTGACGGGGAGCGCCCTTCCGCGCAGGATGATACTGGCTGTGGCCTGGGGCGCCTGTGGCCTGGCTTTTCTCTTAGCCACCATCAGTTTCTTCTCGATGCTTGGCACTCCCCCAGCGGCACGAACAAGTGACCAGGTACTCTATACTTGGGTGGTATCGGGCGACTTTCAAGTGAGCTTTGGCCTGCTGTTCGATCCTTTGTCGGCCACAATGTTGATGATTGTGACAGGCGTAGGACTATTGATTCACATATATTCGGCCGGGTATATGGAGGATGATCCGGGTTTCTGGCGCTTCTTCAGCTATATGAACTTCTTTATTTTTGCCATGGTCTTGCTGGTGAGCGCGGATAACTTCCTCTTCTTGCTGGTAGGCTGGGGATTGGTTGGCCTGGCGTCCTTCCTGTTGATTGGTTTCTGGTACCAGAGGCGCACAGCGGTTGCGGCGGCACAAAAAGCCCTGGTCATCAATATCATCGGTGACTTTGGACTGATGATTGCTATCTTCCTGATCTTCAGACAGTATGGCGTGCTCAACTTTTACAATAATGCCAATGGACCTGGTGTCTTCTCCGCTCTTGATCCCGCGACTACGGGCAATAGGCTGCAGTTAGTGATTGCCCTCTGTCTCTTTCTCGCGTGCGCGGCCAAATCGGCACAGTTGCCGCTGTACATGTGGCTGCCAGATGCGATGGAGGGTCCAACCCCTGTCAGCGCACTCATTCATGCTGCGACCATGGTGACGGCCGGCGTCTATCTTGTTGCACGGGCGCATCCACTGTTCGAACTGGCTCCTACAGCTTTGACGATCGTTGCCGTCATTGGCGGGGTAACCGCGCTCTTCGCCGCGACCATCGCGATCGCCCAGCTAGATATCAAACGCGTGCTGGCCTATTCGACCATTAGCCAACTTGGCTACATGTTTATGGGCGAGGGGGTTCATAACTATTCCGCGGGTATCTTCCACCTCACAACCCACGCTTACTTCAAGGCCCTGCTCTTCCTGGCTGCTGGAGCCGTCATTCACGCGCTGGGGGGCGAGCAAGATATGCGCCAGATGGGTGGACTGAGGAGCAGGCTGCGCACGACCTTCTGGACGTTCCTGGTTGGCACGCTGGCAATTAGTGGAATACCACCACTGGCTGGCTTCTGGAGTAAAGACGAAATTCTCAGCTCATTGCTGGCACAGGCAACGGCAAATCACAAGGCGATTTCATACTTGCTGTGGGGCATCGCTATCGTCACGGTGGCTTTGACTGCGTTCTACATGTTCCGCCTGTTCTATGGCATCTTCATGGGAGATTATCGCGGCAGCGGCAGGGCCAGTCACGAGGGAGACGAGGAGGAAGAAGAGCCGTCGCATCGCACCGCGGGGCGCTTCACCATCCATGAAGCCCCGCCAATCATGACCATACCGCTCATTATCCTGGCTGTGCTTTCCATCATTGGCGGCCTGGTTGGCTCATTTGACCTGATTAGCCTGTCCAAGTGGCGGCCGCTCACGGCGTTCCTCACACCAGTTTTCGCCGATGTGCATACGATGGCAACGGCTTCGTTTGGTGTGGAGTGGATTTCAACGCTAGTGAGCGTAGGGTTTGCCCTGCTGGGTATCTTCGCTGCCTGGAGATTGTACGGGCGAGGCTTCCAATACAAGGAAAACAAGAATCCGTTCTACCAGCTGTTATATCACAAGTACTATGTCGATGAGATACTGGACGCGGTGATTGTACAGCCTATCCTCTGGTTTGGACGAACGGCTGCGCGCGTGCTGGAGGGTGATGTGCTCGATGGTGGCAGTCGCGCTGTGGCCGGGGGACTGCGGGGAATCAGCGCGGGATTGCGCCGCTTACAAACGGGTTATGTACGTAACTACGCCCTGGCCATTTTGATTGGCGTGGTCTTGATTATTTTGTACTATGCAGTGAGGGGATAGGGATATGTATCCAATTTTGTCGATAATCACATTTCTCCCTCTCGTCGGTGGGATTGCCATACTGTTCATTCCCAAGAATCAGGTGACCACGATTCGTTGGACGGCCTTTGCTGTAGCGTGCGTCAATCTCTTCCAGGCTCTCGGGCTGATGCTAGCCTATTTTCAAGCCAATGTGTCGTCGACCTCGCCGGTAGCCGCGGGAGCGCCAAATAGCGCGTTTCTCTTCAATGAGCAATTGAGCTGGATACCATCGGTGGGTATAAACTACAGCCTGGGCGTTGACGGCATCAGCCTTTTGCTGGTCACCCTGACGGCACTGCTGACGCTGGTCTGTATCGGCGCATCATTTGGCGTCGAGCAGAAGGTCAAGAACTATATGGCCTTCATGCTGCTGCTTGAAAGCGGCATCATCGGCGTTTTCCTCTCCACCAATCTCTTCCTCTTTTACATTTTCTGGGAAGTGATGCTGATACCAGCCTATTTCCTGGTTGGCAGCTGGGGTGGTGAGCGGCGCATCTACGCGGCCTTCAAGTTCGTGCTCTATACCTCGCTAGGTAGCCTGTTGATGCTGGCCGGCATCATCGCCGTGGGGTATTTTCACCAGCAGACGGCGGGTGGCAGCTACACGCTCGACCTGGCAACGCTGCTCAATAGCAAGTTCAGCAATACCGTCCAGGTATGGCTGATGCTGGCCTTCGCGGCAGCCTTTGTGGTGAAGGTGCCGTTAGTGCCGTTCCATAGCTGGCTGCCCGATGCGTATAGTGAAGCTCCGGCGCCTGTCACAGCCTTGCTGGCAGGAGCTATGTCAAAGACGGGCGCGTACGGCTTACTGCGTTTCTGCCTGCAACTCTTCCCGTCGGCGGCACACACGCTGGCGCCCCTCTTTAATACGCTGGCGGTGATAAGCATACTTTACTGTGCGGTGCTGGCCCTGGTGCAGGTTGATCTCAAACGGCTGCTGGGATATTCCAGTATCAGCCACCTTGGCATTATCGTACTTGGTATTTTCGCCTTCAACACGCAGGGTATAGAAGGCTCGGTCTTGCAGATGGTCAACCATGGTATTACCATTGTCGCACTTTTCCTGATCGTGGGCTTGATCGAGGCGCAGACGGGTACGCGCAACATCAAGGACTTTGGTGGAATGGCGAGGCGCGTGCCTATAATGGCGACAATATTACTGATCGCTACGCTTTCATCGCTGGGGCTGCCAGGACTGAATAGTTTTGCCGGAGAATTCCTGGCGCTGCTTGGGGCTTTCCGCAATAACGTTGTTTTTGGCGTGCTAGGTACCGCTGTCGTGATACCGGCGGCATGGTATATGAGCCGGTTTTTCCTGGGTCTCATGGAAGGACCAGGCCCGACAGAGGGCCCGGTGGCCTCCATTGAGCGCAAGGGGAGACTGCATGACTTATACTTTAGTGATTTCCTGGTGCTCTCGCCATTGCTCTTGCTGATCTTTTATATCGGGATACAACCTGCTCTGCTGACCTATTTAATGGAACCTTCAGTGGTAAACACGCTGCAAAATCTGGGTAGCGCATTCATACGGTAGACCCTGACCGAGGTATTATCTATGACATTTACATATACAGTCACTGCCGCCGATTGGGGGCGTATCGCACCGGAGCTTGTACTGGCGATCATGGCGCTCGTGGTGATGATGGCGGATGTCCTGCTGCCACAACGGGGTAAAAGCGCGAAGGAGAGCGCCCCGATGAATTTTGTCGTGTTGCCGATATTGAGCCTGGTAGGTTTGGCGGGGGCTTTTGTGGCGACCTTCGTGTTGTTCGCGGCAGGAGACCACCAGGCGGCCTTCAATCAGATGGTCAGTTCCGATTATGGCTCGCTCTATGCCTATGTCATCATCCTGAGCGCGAGCTTCCTGGGCATCCTGCTCTCGCCCGCCTATCTCAAACGTCTGGTACTCGTGCACCAGGGGGAATATTACGCCTTGCTTTTGCTGGCCACCGTTGGCATGATGCTGCTGGCGGCTGCGGCAAGTTTCTTGATAGTTTTCCTGGGGCTGGAGATGTTCTCGCTGGCGCTATACATCCTGTGTGGTTACGTGGTACGACGCAAGAGTTCTCAAGAGGCAGGGATGAAGTATTTCCTGCTCAGTTCATTTGCTTCAGCCTTCCTGCTCTATGGTATCGCCTTCACCTACGCGGCTACGGGCAGTACCACCTTTGTGGGAATACGAAGTTTTTTGGCGAGGACTTTGCCCGTTGCATCTCCTCTTAACCAGCCAGGCCTGCATAGTCCAAAACTGTTGCTTATCGCCATGGGACTGCTCAGTGTTGGTTTCGCCTTCAAAGTGTCAGCCATTCCTTTTCAGGCGTGGGTACCTGATGTGTACGATGGTGCGCCGGCGCCCGTTACAGCATTTATGTCTGTGGCAACCAAAGCTGCTGCCCTTATTGCCTTTGCTCGCGTCTTCGATGTCGTGTTTCAGCCCACCAGGGGAGACTGGATGGCGGTCGTCTGGGCCATCACTATCCTGACCATAGTGGGTGGCAACATCCTGGCGCTTGTCCAGGGCAGCGTCAAACGCATGCTGGCCTACTCCAGCATTGCCCACGCTGGCTACCTCTTGATTGGCGTTGTTGTAGGAGGTACGGTCGGCGTTTCCGCCATCCTCTTCTACCTGCTATGCTATACCTTCATGAACCTGGGGGCATTTGGCATCGTCTCCATGCTGGAGCGCGTCGATAACAGCGGCAGTAACTACAGCGAGATTCGCGGCCTGTGGTATCGCCAGCCTGGCCTGGCGGGTTTGCTCTCGGTCTTCATGCTGGCCCTGGCGGGTTTCCCACCCATGGCAGGCTTTGCCGCCAAGTACTACCTGTTCTACGCGGCGCTGCAGGGCGGTCATCCCGAACTGCTGATCATTGGTGTACTGGCCAGCGTACTGGGCATGTATTACTACCTGCGCGTTATCGCCACCATGTTCATGGAGCAGGAGGTGGTAGCGGCAGCTGCGACGACGGTCGCGCCTGTGCCCAATAATAATAAAAGGGTCTCCGCGGGTGGTCCGGCATCGAGGCGCGGCACTACGGCGGTGGCGGTAAAGCCAGCAGCAGCAACAGCCGTAGCAAGTCCGGCGAAGACGGCGGTTGCGGTGACCAATGAAGGTCAATGGGTGAGCCTGAACTGGATGTCGTGGGCCGCGATATGGATCGCGGCTGTCGGTACTTTTGCATTTGGTACGGTGCTGGCATTCTGGGCCGTGCAATGGGCACAGCTAGCGGCCCAGATGATGTTCAAGTAGAAAAACAACATGAGTCATCCCGAAACGTGAGGATGGCAGAGATTATCGATGATAATCTCTGCCATCCTCACGTTTCGGGAGAATTTGCTGGAGCAAAAAGAAAGCTCAGCACTGATCAGGAGGCCGAAAAGCACACTGGCGCGT
>WNGK01000155.1_pt1 | contig 69558 bp, 73 predicted proteins | sample 5400601 | NCBI WGS metagenome assembly WNGK01 (sample SAMN13153376, study PRJNA577476) | soil metagenome | isolation source: 60 cm soil or saprolite under Garry oak tree replicate 1 | place: USA:California | collected 2016-06-15
GACCAGCCTGTCTGGCTGGACGGCGTGGGCTGGACCCTTGACAGCACCCACTGGACCAACCGAGACCTGGCATATCCCGAGTACGTGGAGAAAGCTGCCAAGATGGCCTACAAGATGGCCGGCATCAAAAACCCGCGAAAAGAGATCGACATTGCCGAGCCCTACGACCCCTTCGACTACAAAGAACTGCACCACCTAGAAGGACTACAACTAGCGGGCAAGGGGGAGGCGCCCAAGATGGCAATAGATGGAGTATCCCAAAGGGACGGCGACCTTCCAGTGTGCCCATCTGGAGGACTGTTGGGAGTAGGCAACCCTATCGCGGCCGCTGGTATGATGAAGATCTGCGAATGCTTCTGGCAGCTGCGGGGAGAAGCTGGAAAACGGCAAGTGAAGAAAGACGCGCGGACCGCGGTGGCCCAGGCCTGGGGCGACTTGATGCAAGTGGGAACTGTCGCAGTGATGAGGTCCTAGGAGGAAACAGAATGTCGCAGAAGATAACCAGTTACCCTGGCCACGAAATCACGACGGACGAATTGAAAGAGGGCAAGTACCTGGAAATTGTCCAGAAGTTCGAACCGCGTTATTCTTGGGCGGCAGGGGTGGCCATAAGCAGATTCCTTGAAGAGCTGGAAAAAGGCAAAATCATCGGACGAAAATGCTCCAAGTGCCAACGGACACTCGTCCCTCCCCGAATGTATTGCGAACAGTGTTACCGTCCCACAGACGAGTGGGAGTATGTCAGAGACACAGGGTCGATTAACACCTTCTCTATCTCCCATGTGGGAACGGACGCCCGGAGGTTGAAGTCTCCAATACTCGTGGCAGTCGTCGAGCTTGACGGCGCTAGCCCGGGAATGGGAATACTTCACACCCTGGGAAAAGTGGAACCGTCAAGAATCAGCATCGGAATGAGAGTCAAAGCCGTCTGGAAACCACCCGGGGAGAGGCAGGGAGCTATCACCGATATCCGCTACTTCGAACCGGTCGAGGAGACATAAGTGCCGATTCTGGAGAAGATTGGGCAACAGTCCCAGGCAAGACATTGGGCAGACAGCATTCCGCTGGAATACCATTACACTGCGGGCGTTGCCGGGGAAGAGTTCAGGAGAGAGCTGAAGGAGAACGGAAGATTCCTGGCGTCAAAATGCACAGAGTGCAAGACCACCTACCTCCCCGCCAGAATGTTCTGCCCCACCTGCTTCATCGAGACAAAGGAACGCCTGACCATAAACAAGCCTGGTTACGTCTACAGCTACACAGCCACGTCCAAAGACAGGTCAGGCAAGAGGCCCCACTGGCCAACAATAGTAGCAATGGTCAAGTTTGAAGGAGTGACAGGTGGCATTATTCACAGGCTGGAGTGCGACGATCCAGAGAAGGTCACGATTGGGCTGAAGGTGAAACCCCTGCTCAAAGACGCCTCAGAGAGGACAGGCGCCCTCACCGACATACTCTCCTTCAGGCCAATAGGAGCAGGACCAGCAGCCCACCTTATCGAAACCGCGAAGGCATCGGAGAAAGAGGCCGAGTCGGGAAAGACAAGTTTCAGAGTTCTTCTTGAAATGATTGACGAGTCCGGGTACCCGATCGGGGAAGAGGAGTTGACCCTCTCCCGAATAAGGGACAAGGTTGGGAGAGGTGCAAGCTTGACGAGGGAAGAGGAGGATTTGGTTCACAAACTGGCCGACGAGGCGAGGGAATGGCACAGAGCCGAGAAGAGTTCGGCTGAAACAGAACGCGAAGACACTATGTCAGGCTAGGCCTCCACTAACCGAGGCTCAGGAAGGAACCACCGTTGGAAAAACCCACTCCCCATCCCTGGGAACTCGCCTGGAAAGAGGGTAGATGGCAAGAAGTTTCCCCTCCACTCCCAGCAGTAGCCGAATTCGCCACTCTGCTGAAAAATCTCGGGACTGTAAGGGTTCTCGACCTGGGTTGCGGCGCGGGCAGGCACACCGTATTCCTCGCAAAGGCGGGCTTTCAGGTCACGGGCCTGGACGTGTCAGAGACAGCATTGGGAGAACTGCAGAGCCGCCTCGACAAGGCCAACTTGAGCGTCACCCTGGTCAAGCATGAGATGCTGGAGCTGCCTTTCATCAACAACTACTTTGATGCTGTTGTGAGCACCAACGTTCTCCACCACGGGACCGTAGCCGAGATCGAGCGCACACTGGGCGAGGTTTACAGGATAATGAGAAAAGACGGCCTCGGACTTGTTGTAACGCTTTCCAAGAAGGATTTTAGGTACGGTAATGGAAGGCAACTCGAACCGGACACTTATTTGTTCACCGAGGGCGACGAAAAAGGAATTGTTCACCATTTCTTCCCGGAAGAAGAACTCCGATCCTTCTTCGGCCAGTTTGAAATCACAAACCTCAACGAGGAACTGGTTCCCATGGAGAAAGGTTACTGGGCACACTTCCACTTGAAACTGAGGAAAGCCTAGGCCCCGGCCGAGGAGGCCTATCGCTTCTCAGACAAGCCTCTACTCCAATGGTCCAAGGTAAACGCCCATGTTATGGCAAAGCATCACCTTCTCGACCGCGACGGTAAAAGTACCAGGGCTGTCGCCGACGACCTATTAGGCCTACATGCCACTTCCAATGTGACACCCTATCTATCCCTGTTCAACAGAATCGAAAAATTCTCCCCTGACGACTTAACCAAGGAACTCTACGAGACAAACGGGCTGGTCCGAGTCAGAGCAATGAGGGGAACATTCTTCCTCGTAACCCGCCGCCTCCGCTCCGTGATCGAAGCCGCAACCCAGTTCTCCCGAAAAAGAATCAACAAGAGCCTTGCCCATGCCGGAATCTCATCTTCCGAGTTTCAACGGCTCTCGAGGTTGATACTGAAAAGTCTCTCGAATGGCCCGAAGACTCTTCCTGAGCTCAAAAAGGACCTCACCAATTCTCCTTTGAGGAGCCAGAACCTTCACGCGCATAACGAAGGTACGGTACGAACTTGTCCCACCATTGGCTTCAGCGCCAGTCGGGCTCGAAGAAGCGAGAGCAAAACTGGCTGCGCTATACGTCAAACAGTACGGGCCAGTGTCAATCGACGACGTTGCCTGGTGGATGGATGAGTCAAGACCTGCTGCTGAGAAGCTTCTAGATGGTTTCTCTGAGAGCGTTAAGAGAGTAAGAATTCAAGACTCGTCTGAAGAGTTCCTGGTTCACCAGGATGATATTGAAGCTCTCCAGAACGCCGTCGAAGACGAAACCGTAACTCGCTTCCTTCCCTACGAAGACCCCTACTCGAAGGGGTTCAAGCTCAAAGATAGGATAATTTCCCCTAGTACCAGTAGGTTAGTTTATCCGACGGGCAACGCAATGCCGACGGTTGTTCTCGGAGAAAAAATCATCGGAACGTGGAATATCGTAGGCGATGAGAAAAAACCTCGATTGAACGTGAAAAAGCTCACTTCGGTTCCCAGAGGTTCCGATGAGCACATTTCCAAGGAGGGTCGGAAGCTGGCGGATTTTATGTTCGGGGAGGATGAAGGAGAGATTTCGTTCATCGCGTGAGAAACCGAGGAGCGCGCTCGGAGGCGGTTTGAAAAAGCATCAAAGCACTAGAGATGGCTGGGTCGACAACAAAGGTGTTCGGCTCGATTATCTTGACACCGGTCCCGCCGTAGTCCACGGTCTCGTTCCCATCCTGTTCGTCCCGGGCGCACTAGGGTCAGCTGAAAGATGCGTGCGTGAAATGGAATCGCTCTATCCGAGAAGATGCCTTGCCATGAGTCTGCGAGGCCGGGGCAAGAGCGATGTACCAGAGAAAGGCTACACCTTTGAAGAGCAGGTAACTGACATAGAGTCCTTAGTCAATCATACCGGGCTCAGCCAGTTCTGCATCATGGGATATTCCGTGGGAGCTTCACACGCCATAGAATATGCTGCACGAAATCCCCACCTCATTCGGGGGCCGATCCTAGGTGACTATAAGGCCCGGTATCCACCAATTCGAGCCGACTGGGTTAAGGAAGCGCTCTCCTTTCCCCAGGCCATCCGAGGTCTACAGCGCGAATCCCAAGAAGTAATCCTTTGGAATCGACTAAAGAAAATTCAATGCCCCGCCCTGGTCATCAAGGGCGGGCAGCCAGGTTCTCTACTCCCCCCAGAAGCGGCTGAACTGTACGTGAAACATCTGAAGGATGTAATCATTGTCAGGTTCGAAGACTCGAACCACGAACTGTCGAAGCCTAACTATGAGAGATACATTGGCACGATCAAGGACTTCCTCCAACAACTTGACCACAAGCAACCTCCTTCTATGGTAGTATAGACTCCCCTCCGACTAGCCGACTAATCTGTGAAGAATACATAGTGCAGCCAGACTGACAGTTTCTAATATCCCGGCCCCTCTGGAGGAAGGTAGTCACCATGAGCGTCGAAAGCCATCCTCAACTCACTATCAGACAGGCACAGCATCGAGTCGACACTTTCCTCAAGGCAAAGGGGGAAGAATGGACCAGGCTTAGCAACCACCACCTTCGAGTCACCCATCTGGTTGAAGAAGTAGGAGAACTAGCCCGCGCAGTAATCAACCTAGACGCTAGCTACAGTGACCCCAACCGAAGGGGCGCAAGCCAACCTCGTGGAGAGAAAGTTGCCCACCTCCAAGACAGCCTCGGCGACATCTTTTACCACCTGTTAGCGATCTCATTAGCTTACGGGGTGGACCTAGGAGATGCTTTCGAAGCCTCCATGCAGAATATTCTCGCACGCTACCCCGTCAGGACTCCTGACGAGGCCTTAAATTCTGAACCCTAGACACAAACCTCTGCTCGTTCAAGAGCATGGAGGGACCCGTGTGAGACTTTGTCGAGAAACACAGGCTGGGTCCCATGCGACAACCTGCCACTTCTAGTGCAACTCTGTGAGCTCTGGAACAAGGAAAGACTCTACGAGATACTATGGGAATACGCTTGCCTTTCCCCTTCAATTCTAATCGAGAGAGGCGCAAGAGGCTGGCTGTACTACGAGGGCGGGGAAGTTGCAGGGTTCGCCCTCGGCCGAGAGAGGATGGGATGGTGGCACATGGAGGAGCTCTGGGGACCCAGCACGGGAAGCAATGAGATAGACCAACCTGCTCAAGCTGACGATATTTCAAGGGCTCGACGATTTGGAAAGATAGTCAAAAGCCTCCCCGGTCTGATTCTGGTCAGAGCGGCAACCGACAATCCATTCGCCAACATTCTCGCGAGAGAGGCCGGAGCGAAATGGTGTGGAGGATTCCTCCTCTCCAAGCGGAATATTCGGACGGAGAGGACAGTTCATGCGCCAAGGAACTGTAGGCTTCGAAGGTTTGAGAAAGGCGATGAGTACCACCTATCTAGAATACACCGTAAGAACTTCGACTACCCACTCACGCCCGAGGAGTACCGTGAATGGGCCAAAGGGCCGAAACGCCAGACGAACGTCGCAACTGTGAGTGGCAGACCGGTCGGGTTCATCATAGCAGAAAAACGTCCTTACAACAGAATCGGAGATTTCAAGGTCGCAGTTGACCCTTCATACCATGGGCGAGGTATCGGGTCAGCACTTCTAGAAACCGCACTCAACGAGCTTCACCGCATGGATGTGAGGACGGTCATCGCCGACTTTCTGCTCTTGAACAGCCCGGCCCAGGCCCTCTACAGGGCGCATGGTTTCCGAATAGCGAGAGCGTACAACTACTACAAGCTGAAATTGCCCAGGCAACCGGCTTGAACGTCTCTTTGTCTCTAGGCTGACTTCTCAGGTGGTAGTTTTTCACCCTGATGGATCCTTGAGAGTCTTCCCTTCTTCCGGGTCTTTCGAATCTGAAAGCTGGAATCCCGAGCGGGCCTCTCGAAAACCATCTGGCGATGGGGGAGAGTCTCAGCAAAGGGCAGAACCGAGTCTCCGAACTTGAGACCCCGGATTATCTCTTCCCTCCTTAGAGCCGCGCGAGCTTCACTCGCCTCCCTCCTTCTCTGAAAGAGTAAGGACCCAGCGATTGCGGCAAAGCCAACGGGCACAGCGAACTGAAGGATTGAAGCATTAGACTCAATGGCGTTCTTGACGTAGTCTTGGAGGAAGGCATTGTGGAGGTACTCGTAGAATATCGATCCCGATAGGATAGCTACAAACACGAATTCCAAGAGGGCGACCGCCTTGCGATGCCTGTGACCCTGTCTTTGATTAGTCTTGTCCGAATCAATTCCCATTTTGGGTTTCAGCTCTGAGAGTTCTAACAGAACCGGCCGCAGTCAATCCCTTCCACTCAGCCCGCACAGTGTAGACTACCTTTCCCTCGAAGGAGTTCGGTTTGACAAGCTCGAAATAGCCATTTTCATCCGTCTCGACAGCCTCCCTGACAACGGATCCTCCTCGGTTCGACGAAAGGGCTAGGTCAACCGTCTGCGGATATTTCTCAACTCCCTGAAGTCGACCGTCCACCCGGAGAAAGTCGGAGCCTACGGTATGTGTGGTGTAGATTGAGGCTTTTCTCTGCAACTGTGGCCCACGTTGCCAATATCGTCTCTTGGTGTACAGCAGCGGGCTTTTGCTCTCGTCGAAGTGCACATCGAGAACTTCTCCTAGGAACATCGTGTGGTCCCCGGTCTCAATAACCTGCTTCAGCTGGCATTCAGCGTACAGTCCGAAATCATAGGGGTCTGAATCTTCTTCCCAGAATATGTCTGGAAGATGTCGCTGCTGAGCTTGTTGACCTCTTTACCCGTGTAGGCTCCGGCCAGGCTGGACAAGCTCGCTTGGTCGTCGCCGAGAAAATTTACTCCGAACTCCTTGGACTCAAGGATATTGTCATGGGTGGCATCTCCGCGGTCGACGAGTACAATCAGCATCATCGGCCTGTATGAGACTTGGAACGTCCATTCGGCGGACATCACATTGGCGCGGCCTTTCCCCTTGCTGGTTATGAGGGCAACACTAGTTATGAGGTGGGGCGAGGCTTCTCGAAAAAGGTCAGCAGACATGGATAACACGCTTAGCTTTCTACCCGGCTAAATTGACTGAATACCCAGACTGTCAGTCAAGAGAGCCTCTCCATTCGTCCCCACGGCCCGAATCACCTCGCCTCGTCCCGGTCGTGTCGAACGTCTTGACCAGCACAAACCGTTCGAGCTTAGTGGCGTGGCCAAACCTTGCCTGGTGGACTGTTTCTGCCATACCGTTTCCCTTCACAAGCATGGCTTTATGGACTAATTTTGGCGTTCACTTGAGAGCGATCGTGTCGTGGGTCCACGTAGTAGGCTGGTTGAGGTTGACAATGCTAGGAGACATGTGTCAGCCAGGACGCCCTGGGGCCGTGTTGTAGGCTACTCTCGCGCTGTAAGAACCGGTAGTATGATCACTGTCTCTGGGACCACTGCCACGAATGCTCAGGGGAGGGTTTTTGGAAAGAATGATCCTTACAAACAGATGGTCTTCATTATTAGAAAAATCGAAGCGGCCCTTTTGGAGCTGGGCGCGTCTTTGGAAGATGTGGTTCGAACGAGAATCTATACGACGGATATTACTCTCTGGAGTGAGATAGCCAGGGCCCACCGTCGGTTCTTCGCCAGGGTACGACCAGCCTGCACGATGGTTCAGGTCTCAAGGCTCATCGACCCGGATATGCTGGTCGAAGTTGAGGTGGAAGCGATCCGTGAAACTTGACGGAGAAGAAGACGGGCTCGTTCCCTAGCTAGCAATGGTGGGACTGAAGGGACTTCTACAGGGCTGGTACGGGGCTGAGTTAGCCAAATTATTAATCCAGTAGCAGGAATAGCGGTGGCCGAGAATATGTCGGAACTAGAATTCAACAATCCCTACGAACTTCCGCCAGGATTACCGGTCCCTGTAGACGACGGGGCCTGTGATCACCTGCCTGGAGTGGATGTTCCATCAGTCGTGTTACCTTCCACGGGAAACCGAAGTGTGAATGTTGCGGAAGTATCGAAGGGTAGAGTTGTTTTCTTCTTCTTTCCCGCGGCCGGTAGACCAGGCGTTCCAGATCCAAAGGGATGGAATCAAATTCCGGGTGCGCGTGGCTGTACTCCTCAAGCTTGCGGATATCGCAATCTTTTTGATGAGTTTCGAAAGTTGGGATTCCAAGTCTTCGGAGTCAGTGCCCAACGCCGTGAAGATCTCGTAGAGATAGCTCAGCGGAATCGACTCTCGTATGAGCTTCTGAGCGATTCGGAGCTGCGCTTAGCCAAGGCTCAACATCTCCCCACATTTCAGGTAGAGTCGACCATTCCACTGGTCCCACCACTCTGCATAAGACGGCTCAGCCTCGTGGTGACATCGGGCAAGGTTGAACGTGTTTTCTATCCCGTCTTCCCGCCAGACAAGAACGCAGGGGAAGTCCTCCGATATCTGCAAAGTAGGTAAACTCGGCTTGCAATGTGATTTCGTAGAAGAAGCGAATCGAAGTTCGCGCCTCCCATGTTCAGTTTGTTGTCATTCCATCATTTCTCGTAGGCGTAGGAGCGGCTGCCCCGCTTCAAATTGTTAAACCAGCGCTTGAGTCTGTGCATCCAGAAGATGCTTGTACCGAGACTTCTCAGGAAAGCGTGACAATTACCGTGCATTTGCTAGATGTAGACTTACGGATTTGAGCCTGCACGGGTTCAAATCTATGGCGGGGCTGGGCGGATTCGAACCGCCGATGTTCGTGGGCACCTGGCAAGACCTGAATGCTCCCAAGCCACGCGGCTTTTCCAGTCTTGGAAGGCCTTCTAGACCTGATTGGCCGGACCTGAACAGAGTCTTCTAGCCGGCAGCCCTAAACAAACGCCAGTTTTTCCGCGAATGTGAAGGGCATTTTAGTTTCCGCCTCATCTCTTCCTTAACGAGGACGCTCCCTCTTTTCCTCTTATGGGACTCGCCTCCGATGACCATGTTCTTTGGGAGAGGGTTGAGACAAGCTGGTGCTGGACCTGCAACCAGCCTACAGAACACCGAATATTCTTCCGCTGGGGCTACTTCGCAGGCCGCTGGCTAATTTGCAAAAAATGCACGGATATTGTAGTGCAACGCGAATGAAAGCCCTCACAGACCAGTCACACGAGAACATGAAGGCCATCGTATGCAAACTGTAAGCGTTGATCCCTGTAATCCCGCTCCAGCCTAACATAGTCATTATACGACCTGCCATTCAATTCCTCGATATGGGTAAGAATTGTTCTAGCGGGCCGGATGCGTTCAACTAGGCTCAGAGTCTCTTCAAAAGAAGCTTCAGAGCCGCGAATCCAGTGATTCTTAGGAACCAGGACCCTTCCCCTCGGGTCCCGTTCAAACCAGCCAGCCTCCAAGACTAGAAGGTCAGGCTCAAGAAGGTCGTCTCCCGGCCGCCAATCCTTAGTATCATCAACTGCCAACACTACACGCTTCTTGCCCTGCTCCAGAAGGAAGGAGGTCAACCCTGGCTGAGCCATCCGAAAAGCCCGGAGCCTCACCCCGTCTACGTGGAGGGGCTCTCCCTGGGCAATCTCGTGAACTTTCACGATTCCCATCCTTTCAAAGAATTGAAAATTGTCTGACAGGGCGAGCCTCTTCCGAAAATCCTCCCGGACCCAGGTGGGGAGCCATACGTCGGTGACTCTTCGAGCTTCATGGCGTAATATGCTCATATTGAGCCCTTCCACGATACGACGGCCCATGGTATGGTCCGGGTGCCAGTGAGTGTAGATGATACGCCGGACCCGGTGAATGTTCTCCCGTTCAAGACTCTTGGCAATGTCTTCTGGAGTGTCGAACAATAAGCTGGGTCCTGTAAGGAAGAGTGAGGGACCGTTACGAACGTACCTCCCCTGTCTCCGTCGAGCCTCTTGGCATACCCTGCAGAGGCAGCCAACCCGGGGTGTAGTGTCTGCACCGCCGGTGCCTAGGAACAGGAGTTCGAGTCGTCTACCCATTGTAGCCGTTTCGAAGACCTAGCTTAGGGCGTCGGATTCAACCGGAAAAGACTTCCGGAAGACTAGGTCGCCATAGTTGTGCAAGAAGGCAAGCCTTGTATTGACGGAACGTTAACTCTGTAAGAGTGATAAATGGACTGGAGAATAGGTTCACTTGGGCTTCTCGTAGGCACAATGTCTGTTCTGTCGCCGTCGAGCCTCGCCCCGATAGGCCTGGCATGGTATAGCAGCGAATCTTCCATCGTCCTCGGGATGTTGATCTCGACTGGACTCGTGCTCACGATCATGAGCCTAGTCAGGCACGGGCCCGCAAGTGAGTCCTCATCATGGGTCTTGATCATAGCTAGTGCATATGTGGCTGTCTTCATCATAACTCTGCTCGCCGGCGCAGGGCTTTCCTCCTCAGTCTATTCGTACAGTTGTAAAGAGCACGGAACGCTCGCTGACTGCAACACGGCCGAATCCATACACCTTATTGGGTCGCTCATGTTTGCAAGTCTTTCGATTCCAGTCCTGACTTTTTTGGGAGCAACATGGGCTCTTGCCCGGAAGCCGTGGTCAAGTCTTTGAACTAGACCGAGGCTTGTTCCGGCCTGAACTGAATTTCTTCGAGAAGTTCTCGCTTACACAAGTCATTTTTGTTTTCTTGTCTCCCGTATCAGTCTGAGGAACAGGAATGTGGAACCCGTGGCCACGAAGGAGTAGAGGAAAACCCATACTCCCGTCACAAGACCACTAGGGCTCTGACTGGTAATCACATTCCAGTGAATGCCCACAGCTAGCAACGCCATGGCAGGAAAGATCGCGTCCAGAGGCAACAATGCAAGTATCCTCCCCCGGTCAGCCTGCCGTACCGCCCAGGAAGTGGCGATACAGGTTGCGAGGAATAATGCTGCAAAGGTTTGGAGGGTTGGAGTGTTGACTGTCCAGGGCCAGAACTGTTGTTTGGCTAGGTCAGGCAAGAATAGCATGAGGGTTCCGAAGACTCCTACCACAAGTGTCTGGGTCCGGAAGAACAGGCTGGCCGCCCTTACCGCTGGACCTATTGTAATATTGTCCCGGGGTCTACGGTACCAGCCTTGTCGCAGGATGACTAGGAAGAGTCCTGCCGCTGCGAGAGAAAAGTAGGCCGTCCAGGCTATTATTGTCGAGTTGAGCCCTTCCGACGGTATCTGCAGCGCTGTAATGACTGCTGTTATGCCGAAGAATACTCCACCGACAACCGGGAGGACCTTGCCCCTCTGCCAGCCTTTTGCCCGGAGGGCGGACCAGCACCCTAAGGTTATCGCTAGAAATATTGCTCCCAAGAACTGGACAGCCAGCTCCTGAACCTTCCAGGGCCAGAGGCTGATAACCAGTCTCGGGTAGACGAAGAAGACCGTGCCCAGAAGCAGGTTGACTTCGGAAAGAACTAGAAGGAAGAGGCGGGAGTATCTGCCAATGGGTTTGGGCTTGAACTCGGACATTACACACCGCGTCCTACCGCTTCAGCATTAGGCATGTTCCCGAGGATCTAGCCACCACTTGTCTCCTGGAATTGGTCAAGACCGCTTCCGTGAAGGCGATTCGCCTACCCCTCTTCGCCAAGAAGCCTTCAGCCCGGAGAACACCCTTGACATGGGGGCGGAGGAAGCTCATCTTGAACTCGATAGTTGTGAAATCCTCATCTGGGGAGAGGGTGGTGGCCAGTGCTACTCCCATCGCCGCGTCTGCAATGTCGCCCATTATCCCCCCATGCATGGTTCCCGACAAGTTGTGCAAGTGATGGTCAACATTCATCTCCATGATGGAACGGCCTTTGCCCAGCCGGAAAATGGTTATGCCGAGCGCTTCAGTGGCCGGGCTGGGCGGTTTTCCAGACCTCCAGGCCGTGAAGACATGGTCGCGGAGACTCTTCATATTCGACTCTCGCCTGGTCAGCGGCTAATATGAATTGGGCCAATTCACTCTGGGTCGAAGGTTTATCACGAACAGAGAAGATTCGACAGGTGCCATGTCGAAGAACCAGGATTCCAAAGAAGAGATTCGAGACCTCTTACGGACCGTGCGAGAGGAGGTTCGGAAGATTACAAGGGATCTCGCAACGGCTACCCAGGGAGTGGTCGAGTCTACTGAGAAAGCTGTGCGGGACGTGAGCCCTAAAGTAGCGGCGACCATCGATCAGACAATGAAAGAAACGTCAGACGCGTTTCACCAGGCAATGGCACATGTCGACAAGCAGACCAAAACCCAACAGGTCAAGCTATTGCGCAGTTACAAGTCGATCCTCTCAAAACAGGCTGAAATTGTCGAGAATAGGCTGAGGAAGCTCTCAGAGTAGCCCTGGCCCTTAGGCCTAGTCCGCTTTCGCCTGTTCCCGGGTCAGTACCGGTAGGTTGCTCTTCCTTCGGAAGTAAGCGTACAGGCTCATCCCCATCACAACCCAGATGGCACCGAGAACCCTGCCTAGGTCATGGGTGGTGATGACTGCGATCCAGATTACGAAAGTCGCAATCAGCCCCAAGAGTGGGAGGAGGGGAAGCTCAAACCTTTCGCCGCCTCTCTTGAAATGGAGCGAGAGGGGTACCCTGAAGGGCCTGAACCTGGGCTTGTCCGTGTTCCTTGTGACGATTAGGCTGGCGTGGGCTTGAACATAGGCAACCAGTGCCCCGACGTTATACAAACTACCTAGAAGTACCAAAGGGTCGACTGAGCCTCCTAGAATGCCGAAGGAACTGACTGCAACCAGTAGAATGCTTCCCGAGCCAAACACCGTTATGGCAATGTAAGGAGTTCTGAATCTGCGGTGGATGGATCCGAATTTTGCGGGAAGAAGCTTGTACTTTGAAAGCGCGTAGAGAGTTCTAGATGATCCGATTATTCCCGCGTTTGCGCCGATGATGCTGATCGAGCTTCCTAGGAGGGCGATCCAGGCGGCTATCAGAGACCCTGCTCCCGGAAGATTGCTCGCCACCCCGGAGATGGGGTCGTTTCTCCAGGTTGTTGATAATATGGATGGAGGGACAATGTTCACTGCGACCGTGGAGATCAATAAGTACAGCACAACCACCGTGCCCAGGGTCAACATGGTTGCCCTGGGAATAGTTCTCCCAGCAACTTTCGTCTCCTCAGCAGCCTGGGCCAAGGCCTCTATTCCCAGATAGGAAACCATTGCAAGCGTAATGCCTTGGACGAATTCAGGCCATGGAACAGCAGTTCCTAGGTGGATCATTGACGGCCACTTGAACAGCAAACCCCCTGGAATGACAACGAGGACTAGCCCCAATATTATCAGCGCCACTTCGCTGGCAATATCAAGAAGGCTGAGCCCTAAGGTGAAGTTCACCGATTCTTTGATACCGATAACGTTCAGAAGTACCAGTCCGAGGAGGAGCAGTATGGCCCCGATCCCTAGCATGAATGGTTGTTTGAGCGCGGGGTCGAAATACGACAGGTATGCGACCGCTGGAATTGCGAAGATCGCTGAAGTCACCACATAGTCCAAGCAGAGCATCCAGCCTGCCAAGAAGCTCACAGTGTCGCCGAAGGCTTCCTGGGCGAAGGTGGCTGAGCCCCCCGCCGTAGGGTATGTGGAGGAGAGTTCCGCGTAGGTCAGCCCTGTTAGAACGTAGGCTATCGCGGCGACACCGATGGCTAGGGGTGTGGCGTATCCCGCGTGGAGAGCTACGAGGCCGAGGGCAAGATAGATTCCAGCCCCCACATCCGCGTACCCTATGGAGAACAGGCCGCCAATGCCGAGGGTTCTCCTGAGCCCACGCCTAGCGACAGGCTTCGATTCCGAATTGGTCGAGAAGAGAGCACTCCTGCAGCTTAGGGTCTCAATTGAAACGGTTGGCGGGCGGAGAGGCTAATATAGGTTCAGGGCTTGGGCTGCCAACTGTTCATGTCTGGTAGAAGCTCATAGACCCGCCTCTGAACATCTGAGATTACCTGGTCTCGTTTCGCGGGATTCGCTATGTGCAAGATCAGTACTAGCCTTGCGCCGTCATTGTTCAATTCGAGGACTCGGACTGACGGTGCCGAGTCCGGGACCAGGTCCACCTTCAACTCCTCACCAATCACGACGAGCTTCTCCTCCACCGTCTTCAGGTCGGTCCCAGCCCTCACGAAAACGGGGACCTGCACTCTGAGCCCACCTGACCTGGTCCTGTTTACCACAGAGTTCTTCAGGAGTAGAGAGTTGGGGATGATAACCACCTCGTTGTCAGGGGTGAGGAGCTTCGTGTGAATCAGGTTCCTCTCTACCACCCGCCCGTAGTGATGTTCAACCTGTATCCATTCTCCGACCTTGAAGGCTTGATAGTTCGAGATGAACTGGGCCGCGCCAATGTCGCCCAGTATTCCCTGGTAGGCTACGATAACGGCTAGCCCGCCGAGGCCTAGAACTAGAAGCAGAATGCTAGTGTTGACTTGGAGCTGGGCGAGTATGACTACGATGCCGACTATCCAGATTGCCCAGGCCCCAATCTGCTGGAGGCTGGCCACCAGGCCGCTGGGAACCTGGCCTCCTGCCCTTCGGACCGCGACTCGAAATACTCGGACGACAACATAGGTGAGGAGAAGAATGATCACGACTTGCAGAATGTCGAGGGTCAGTTGTCCAAGGTCTAATGGTCCAGCCATTCTCTCATCCCAGACATTCCGGTATTAGTCAGGCCGCTTCAGTGGACTTTAAGAGCTCAACCGTTCGCTGAACAGACGGGCCATCACCGAGCACTAACACCTTGTCGCCAGACCTCACATCCAATTCAGGGTCGGGAAAGACAAACGTGTCGCCCCTGGAAACGAGGGCGATCCGGCATTTTTCCGGGACCTTCAACTCGTGAATCTTCTTCCCGATGATGGTGGCTGTCAGGGGAATGGTGATTTCCGCGACCCGGAGGTCTGGTTCCGAACGGTACATCAGGGTGATAGCATGGTCCTTCAAGAGGACATTCTCGAAATCCCGCAGTGCCAGGTCGACGGGGCATATCACCACGTCTGCCCCGGCCTGCATGAGTTTGACTTTGTTCTTTGGGCTGTTTGCCACCGCGACTACTCGGGGAACACCGAAGTCTTTCTTCGCGTTTCTAGTCACCGTAATGTTGACCCTGTCATCATCGGTGGCTACGAGGAGAAGGTCTGTTTGAGCCGCGTCAGCCTTCTTCATGATCTCCGGGTTTGACCCGTCTTCGTTGAGAATGACTGCGTCGAACCTGTTGGAGACGTCTCTGCAGCGTTCTTTCTTTTTCTCGATTACAGTAAGCTTGTTCTCGTCGTTGGCGGAGAGGTATCCGATGAGGTGCATTCCTATTCGTCCCGCGCCGACGATAAGGGCCCTCATGTTACCCTACCTGACCCTCTCCACACTCTGGGTTCCTGCTTGACACGAACGGCTACTAGTGGCAGGGATTCGTTGATAATAAGGGTAGTCGAGTTATTCCCTCGTGAGTGAACAATTAGTGAACAGATCTCATTCGTGGTCGGGGGCGCTCGGTTCATGAAGAGGTGAACCCGACGAGCGTTGTGCTCAAGTTCACCCAGCAGAACGACGAGCATGACCTTCACGGCCTGGGCCGTTCTCATGTCGGAGAATCATTTGTTCGCCGACTCTCTCGGCAATTCTGTGAAGGGACGCAGTAGAATGCGGGAGGGGTGGAGGGGTTACTTCACCATGTTTTCCGACTATGAAGTCTCGGTTTCCGAAATCTTCCAGAAGGGCATCCGCTTCGCCCCCTTCGGAGCCGCCAGGGGAACCTACGCAAATGGGAAGCTGCTGAGAGGGAACAGGATGGAAGGTCCCTGTGGCCTGGAAGGCAGGTGTCGGGGCGAGACGAGTCTCAGAGTGGCGAGTATTCGCGGACAAGTACAAAACGGCGTCTCTTCTGAAGAGACGTCGTGATACCTACTGACCCGCGTTCTTTTCTCACCACAGAGAGTCGCCTTGGACCCGGTCGACAGAAGTACTGTTTGGGCGTTCTTGGCGCTTCTGCCAAGACTTTTCAGGAACAACCCAGGGTTCTCTGCTTAGGCTAAGTTGGAAGATTGCATCTTCTGCAGGATCATAGGACGCCGCGAGCATAGCATAATCGTGTACGAAGACGGGCACTCCCTGGGCTTCCTCGACCATTTTCCATTGAACCCGGGCCATACCCTTGTCGTGCCCAAGAAACACTACGAGTCCATGCGAGAAATGCCTCCCAGCGCGGTAGGGGAGCTGTTCGTTTCAGTGGCTAAAGTCATGAGGGGAGTGTTCAAGGCCTCCAAGGCGGACGGGATAAACATTGGACAGTCAAATGGGGCCGCCGCATCCCAAGACGTGTTTCATGTGCACGTTCACATTATCCCCCGGTACAACCATGATTCCCCTGGAGGCCTAACTTTTCCCCAGCGGAAGAATTCGACCCTGGCCGATAGGGAAAGGATGGGGGCCCTAGTGAAAAGGGCCGTCCAGGAAGAGAACGGTTAGGCCTGCTTCCTACTGAAGATGTCCCTGTAATATTTGCACCGGTCGCTAAGCGGACAAATTGGGCATTTAGGTCCAATCGGTTTACAGACCCGTTGGCCGAACTTCACAAACACATCGTTCAACGGCAACCAGTCCCGCCTGTCCACTACACGAACAAGCTCCATCTCCGTATCCTCGGGAGTCTCGGTTTTGACGACTCCGAGCCGGTTGAAGATTCTGTGAACATGAGTATCCACGGGAATCGCCGGTCTCTTGAAGCCGTAGACAAGCACACAGTTAGCTGTTTTTCGTCCTACTGAAGGAAGTTTCAACAATTCCTCCATATCATCCGGCACCTCTCCCTTGTACTCGCCGAGGATGATCTTTGCAAGCCGTTTCACAGTCTTCGCCTTGGTCCTATAGAACCCGACAGGTTTGATCAGTCGGGAGATTGTTCTTGTGTTGGCTTCAGAAAGCCTCCGTGCGTCGGGATACCGGGCGAATAGGCGGGACGATGCGGCTGCCGTGGTCGGGTCCTTGGTCCTGTGGGAGAGGACTGTGGAGATGAGGACCCGGAAAGGGTCTCCGTTGGTGGAATCGCTTATTTCCTTCAAAGCAGTCGGGTCTTCTCTTCTCGCCCTTTCCACGGCCCTGGCCGCATCCCTGATTATCAGGTGCAGTGATTGGGGTGAATGCAGTTCGGTGACTGTTCTCACTTTGCCAGTTTCCGAACCATTCTCAGGTTTCCCTGAGCATCTCGCCGCTCGTCTTCAGGGGTCTCTAGAATCATAGGAAGCTCGAGGATTGCCGCATGGTGTAAAATCGCCTTGAACCCGGTCTCACCGATGTAGCCCATTCCGATGTGCTCGTGACGGTCAAGGCCGGAGCCGAGTCCGCCCTTGGAATCGTTGAGGTGGACAACCTTGAGCTTTTCGAAACCTATGATGTCGTTGAACTTGGCCAGGGTTGCTTCGACGCTTTTCTCGGTGTGAAGGTCCTGGCCGGCCGCGTAGCAATGACACGTGTCTAGGCAAACACCGACCCGCTCGCTCTTCCTCACGCTATCTAGGATTTCCCTGATATCTTTGAAGTTTGAGCCCATGCTGTTGGATTGACCAGCCATGTTCTCGAGAAGAATCTGAACCTCTCCCCTGGCCCTTTTTGCGGCCAGGTTCAGTGCGTTGGAGAGCCGCTCGAGGCCGACTTCCCTGCCCCGTCCCAAATGGCTTCCCAAGTGAGTGACCACGTACGGGATTCCTAGCTCGGCGCACCGGTCCACCTCGGCCAAAAGGGTTGCCTCCGACTTCTCGTAGAGCTCATCGTTAGGGCAGGCTAGGTTTGGAAGGTAGGGCATGTGGCAGACTGGTGGGCCTATACCAGTTTGTTTCAGCTTCTCTTTGAAGCTCTTGACTTCTTCAGGGTCAAGGTTCCTGAACTTCCATCCCCGGGGGTTTCGGGTGAATATCTGGAAGGCATCGCAGTTGGACTCCTTTGCATTGTCCACGGCGTTGTCGATTGAGCCGGCTATTGAAACGTGGAGTCCGACTTTCACTTTAGCTCGAAAGAAGGGTTGCGGCAGGCGTGGTAGATAGCTTTCGCTGTGAGGTCAAAAGAAGAGTGCTTTTTTTTGGGGAGGGGTCGGGGGGTTCTGCTATTCTTCGGGGCGTCTGAGGAGTGGGCTTCTGAGGTGGCGGCTTTCGTAGAAGATCTTGCGCTCGTAGATCCCCATGAACTTGTAGAGAATGACGATTACAGCTAGTCCGCCGAAGAAGACGAGGTGGTTGGCGTTGGCGCCTAGGCTGTCGAGGAGCGAGATTCGCAGCGAGTCGGGGGCTTCGATGGTCCACCACAGCATTATGACGAGTATTGCAGGCAGCAGAATCCTGAAAGTCTTGACCAGGAAGATTTCTGTTCTCAGGCTTACCATTTTTCCAGTCAGTAAGCGCGGGGAATATGGCTAGGAATACCTTAGGGCTTTCGCCTCCATTGCGCCTTTGCCGCCAAGATTGTCCCCTCGTGGAATCGGGGCTGGAGGCTCTTCCAGGAACCATGTTCGTGGAAAGAAGGCTGGGCTGAATTGGGCAAATGGATGGGTTGGTGTCATAATCGGGGGCTCTTGGGCGGCTGGAGGGGCTGTACGGGCTAGTTTGGGGTGGTTCTGGACGCTTTTGCAGGTCAAAACCTACATATTGCTGCGGGGATCCGGCGCTGTTCGTGGCCGCCGTAACGTAGAGAGGCCTACCTAGCCTCGCGTAGCTTGGTAGCGTACAGGCCTGAAAGGCCCCAAACGCCTTGGCTAATGGAGCCTGGAGGCCGGGTTCAAAACACCCGATCGAGGTGGGAGCGTCCCGGCGGCGGCCCCATCAAACCATTGCCTTGTTGTTGCCGCGAGTCGAAAAACTTGATTTTGGCAAGGGCTGAACACGCCAACCGCTCTGGTCAAAGCTTTAACCTGGCTTTTCTTCCGAGGCGGGGGTGTGGGCCGGTAGTTCAGCCTGGTATACTGACCCATCTGGGTTTCAGGCCGAAGAACGTCCGGTTTGCAAACCGTTCTGGTCTAGAGACCGGAAGGTCGCGGGTTCAAATCCCGCCCGGTCCACCATAGAGTTAGGATTAGGAGACATTTTTTTCCGGGACAATCGAGGCTGAGGCTGGATATTTCTGTGGTTTGGGCTTCGATGGCAGATCGAGATACGCTTTGACCCAACAGGGCGGAATTTTCTAATTCTTTTCAGAAAAAGAAGGGGCGGAGCCCAGAGCTCTTCACTCCGAGCTTCAAACCCACAACTACATCTTAGACTTCTTGCTCTTTTTCTTCTTGGCCACTTCTTTCGCCACTGCTAATGATTTCGAACTTGCTTAAGAGATATGCGTATCGGTCCGCCGGTCTTGCCGCTGTCGCCTCCATCGTCGATCTAGGAATCTAGAACATCCTCAACAGCCCGCAAAACTCCTGGCACAAACTCTGGACGCAAGCCAAGTGTACCTAAATACGGGTCCTCCACCTGGGAAGTGTATGCTATCGGCTGAGGAAATTCAGTACCTGAAAGATCAACGTCTCGCGAGGATTGCCACCGCTTCCCTCAAGGCGGTTCCTGAAGTTTCCCCTGTCGGGTTCGAGTATGATGGTAAGTACTTCTACGTTGGAAGCCATGATCAAACGGTCTTCTTCAAGACACGAAGATACAGGAACGTCAAGGACGGGAACAATAAGGTGTCCCTCGTGATTGACGACTTGGCGTCTGTAGACCCGTGGAGACCCCGCGGGATAAAGGTGAGAGGAACAGCCGATGTTGTCGAGCGTGTGGGGATGTTCGGAAAGGGAAGCTACCTACGTATCACTCCACGAGTCTCCGTAAGCTGGGGAATCGAACCGGTCAAACCGGGCATGTGGGTCTCCAAGAAGCTACACGGGCCCACTGTCAAAGCGCCTCAATAGACTGTTCAGCTAAGGCTCAACTATCCATCCTGAGAGACACCATCCTGGTCAACCCGCGAATTCGGAGAGTATCGTTTCGCGCTCTGCTTTGAGCTTGATTCCCATTGGCTCGAACGTCTGGGAGAGGGATGTGTTTAGGTTGCGAACATAGTCTTCGACATTGACTTCACTAATGCTTGTCTGGGAGAGGGGTTTGACGGTGAAAGTTCTCCCCTTGTGTTTGAAGGGGCGGACCTTGACGAACCCCACGGCCTCTCTTTTGGAGATTCGTTGCCCTTTCTCTCTGAGGAGGAGGGCGGCTTGGTAGGGCTGGGGCATGGTCCGAGCTTGGGACTTGACAACTGGGTCCTCCCTAATTTCCACTCTGTGCTCCAACTATGTCAACAAGCTTGTTGAACCCAGAACCAGTGACATACTGCGCTTCGTAGGACCCCAAGTCGCGGATGTCAGCGACGAAAAAGCGACACTGTAAGCAGAAGAATCGTATCGTCGAGTCTGGACTCCCTAGAGACACTGTTCCTGGAGGATCTTCAAGCTCTCTATCTGGTCTGAAACCGGTATTTTTCCGTCTGGACTCGGCACCAGGATTAGGTAAGAGACTCCCAAGTCTTCAAGCTTCTCGAGTATCTTCCTGTTCTGGGCCATGTCCGAAGAAAGTATTACTCTCCTCTGCCCTCGCGCCGAGACGTACTCGGATTTTTCAGCCTTCACGTTGAGGCCGATGCGGGCGCAGATCTCCTTATCCTTCGCTTCTGGAAAGTTCTGTCTGAACTCTTTGACGAGTCTTGCGAATTCGTCAAGGGGTTCAACGTTGGGGTGCCATCCGTCCCCCAGTCTGGCGGCTCGTTTCATCGCGGCCCTGCTGCTCCCTCCTATCCATATGGTGAGACGCTTCTGGACTGGTGGTGGCTCGAAGACTGCGTCACGGAATTTCTGGGGAAGAAGCCTGCCTTCAAAGCTCGAACTGCCGCTCCATAATGCCCTGACCAGCTTGATCGACTCGTTGAGGCGTCTGCCTCTATCGTGAAAGTCTGTCCCTAGGTGAGAGAACTCTGTCTCGTTCCACCCAGCACTAGTCGCCAGCATGACCCTCCCATTGCTAAGATTGTCGATGGTGGCCAGCTGTTTCGCCACCACCACGGGATTGCGCATTGCGATAATGAGGGAGGAGATCCCTAGTCTTACCTTGGTCGTCACCGCGGCGAGATAGGCTAGTGTAGTAATGCTCTCGAAGATTTTTTCGTAGGGAGTGCCGCTGGTTTTGGGCAGGAGTACGTGGTCGGTGCACCATACGGAATCGTAGCCGCACTGTTCAGCCGTCTCAGCGATAGTGCGGAGGGCCTCTGCTGAACAGGTTTGTCCATAGTTAGGGGCGCAAACACCGAATTTCATTCTAGCTCAGTAGCGAAGGGGACCCTTTTCAAAACTTGTCCTTCCAGGGTCACACGGTATCTGAACCGAGTTGGGTCCAGTGGACAGTCGCAGGCGGGAGTAGGATTCAGACCCGTCCGGGTCTTCCCACCATGGCTGGCTCTTAGACTAGAGAAGCCTTGGGGGATTCTAGTATATGGTCGGCATGTCTTGGGCTTGTTTGATAAGTTCATCTATCGGGGTGACAAGGTGGAACTCGATGTTTACGTAATGTGTGAAACCGCCCTGCACTAGGAAGTCTCTGACGGCTTCCGCGTTTGGCGCCTCGAAAAGGGTGAAGGCCTTGTGGTCCGGGTCAAGATGAATATCGAGCAGGATCTTCAGACCTAGTCTCTTGGCTAGGGCTGGGTGTTTGGGAAACTGTTTGTTCATGAAGTCTCTTACGGCCCGGTTGGTCATGGGACAATCATCGGGAGGATGGGACTGTATCACCGCGTACTGTGGCATGTTGTGCAATGCGAAGGGTATCGCTCTATTTAAGCGGGTCGCGAGACCGTTTACCCCTCGCTAGGTTTTTTCACCGAAGAAGAGGAAGGACGGTGCCCTCTGGGTCTAGATTGGAGGCTGGTCTAGATGGGAGGCTCCCGGCCGAAGGCAAGAATCGCCACCCTTAAGACCAAGAACCGGGTTTACAGTCGTCAATGGGATGCCGCTCCCGGCGATAGGATGCGTGTCTTGACTGGGTAAGTTTAGTTGTCCCTATTGCAATTCTGCTTTTCTTGCATTGATAGAGACCGAGGAAATGTTGCGGGAACATATCATGAAGGTTCACGGAAGAGAACTCAGTTTTTCAGGCAAGTCTATTGGACAGATGCCGAACAGAAGCGAAGACCGGTAAGAGGCACTCGGATTCTCAGCCTGGACTGTTCCAACCATCGGTCTTCTTCAAGCGAAGAATGGGACGAGGAGGAACACGAGGAGAACCACTGCCTCAATGGCAACCCCATAGGTCAGTTTTTCTAGCCTTCGGGTGATCTTAGCCAGGCGTTTATCAGGAGATATGCCGACGCCTGGTTGAGGATAACCAGAGCTCGTTGGATAGTTTCTCAGTCTGGGTGAAACGGCTTGTAGCCTCTTGGACATTCGTGCCGCAGTTGGGACAGAAAGTCGTGTCTGCTTGGAGCTGTTTTCCGCAACCGGGACATGAGGGCAAAGACGAGATAGGTCTCAACTATTCCGCTTTTAGCTTATTCCCAGAAACCTGCGTCGTCGTGAGACACGGTTTCTCTTTCTGTTCCTTCGACGCACAATCATGTTAGGTTTGTTGACATCTATCAGCCACATCCAAACTAGGTCTTTCACCAGGGACCCCCCAGAAGTTGTTTGATAGTCTCTCCGCACTCTCGACAGACCAACAGTTTGCCTGTGAACTTGGGGTCGGACCGGTACCTGATTTCGTGGGCTGTGGGCCTGTCGCAGGTGTAACACCATAGAACGTTTGATTCTTGGCGCTGCAAATTGGGCTCACCCCCAACCTTCGGACCCGGTACTCCCTGCGGGTGGAGTCTGGAGTTCTGGCGTTTGATCTCGATGAAGTGTAGGTTTTTGGCAATCAACAAGTTGCCCGTTGAGGAGGCCGTGCTGCTGGAGCCTCCAGAGGTCTCCCAGCCGGAAGAAGCCCTCTTTCTTCGCGGCTTCAACCCGTTTGGAAGCCTGAACGATAGCCCAGGGAAACAGTTTCAGCGTAAGGATAACTGTGTCCCCTCGCACCTCCAGGGTCGAATGGGAGATCTGATCATAGTCGCCACTGAGCTTGAGGAGGCGCCTAATGATCATCAGCTCTTCTGTCGGCTTGCGCTCCGAGCTCCGCTTTTCCTCGACTGTGTCGCAGTAGCAGCATATCCAAGACTCGGCCTTGATGTAAGTATCCGGGTCGCCGCTCGCCTCCGTCCACTTTCGAAGAAGCATGCGATCCTTGAACAGGCCGCATCTAGAACAGTACTGTTTCCCGATTATCGTGGAACTTCGCCGACCTAGCAGTGTTGCTAGAGACATGAGGCTGGGGTTGGCGTTTGGTATGGAAAAGGAGGAGAGAGCGCGCACTGTAGGAACGAAACTATTGCGAATGTAACCCGTAAATCAGATAGTCGTGACGCTTCAACGTTGTTAATGTTTGGGGTCAGACAGGGACCTCGCGTTGAATGAGGATATGTCAAGATATCTGACTCTACCTGGCGCGCCCAATAGGCTTATTTATTCAAGTCTGGGCCAAGGTTAGACCTGAAAAACCATGAAGCATATTCTTGCACTAATCCTCATTGCAGTCAGTCTTGCAGCCATTGATACCGGTGCCCTCGCTTTCGCTTCCTCAGCACCTGTCTACGACCTCAATACCTTGGCTGGTAAAGTCGCTTCGATAAACAACACTCCAGGCCTCTACCTCCACGCTAGTACCCTTATCGAGCAGGAGGCCGACACGACTGACCAGGCTCCTAACCCGTCTCCCAACACCCCCATCACCCCGGCCTATGTCCTGTCGAGCACCCTCGACGGGCTTAGCATCAAGGCCCCCGATGTGACGGTAAACCAGGACACTAATGCGGCGAGCCAGAACGAGCCCACAGTTGCAATCGACCCTAACAACTCCAACCGCATCGTTGCGGGGATGAACGACTATGTCACGCGCACATGGAGCTGTTACGTTGGGCCCACGCCCTGCAGCGCCCTCGGCGACGGATACTCAGGAACATACTTCTCCAACAACGGAGGGAATACTTGGTGCTGTGCCGCAACCAACCCATCAAACTTGGGCACTCTCATACCAGGCGTTGAACACCTTGTGGGGGGCCAGTATGATGCGGGCGGCGACCCGTCGCTCGCCTTCAACAATCAAGGAGTCGTTTACTACGCAGGCCTAGGTTTCGACCGCACCACCGCACCAAACACGGTCGCGGTCAACAAGGGAACCTTTGACGCCAGCGGAAACCTCCACTGGGGCCCACCCACTTTCATTGGCCAAACAACATCGCCCTCAATCCTCAACGACAAGGAATGGATAGCTGTCGATACCGGCGCCTCAAGTCCCTTCCAGGGCCGGGTCTTCGTGAGCTGGACACGGTTCATCTTCAACCCCCAGAATGGCGCCTACAAGCAATCCCCCATCATGTTCGCCTACTCCACTGACGGCGGCGCTACCTTCAGCAATCCCGAGCTGATTGTTAGTAACGTAATCTACGACCAGGGCTCACGCCCAGTCGTTGGCTCGGACGGTACAGTGTACGTGTTCTGGGAAGGCTCCACTAGACTCGCCACGTTCAACAGCGAGTACATGGTAAAGTCAACAGATGGCGGTGATACTTGGAGCGTACCAGTGGCCATTGCTCCTGTGGTCGACATTCTCCGACCGTTCAACACTGTGTTTCGGACGAACAGTTTTCCCGCTGCGGCGATAGCCCCTGACGGAACACTGTACGCCGTCTGGAACTCTGAAGCGAACAACGCAGCCTCTGTCTACGGGACCGACCCGGTCTGCGCCTACTTCATCTCAGGGGTCAGCTCGGTCTATGCCAACTGCCACAGCGCGACAGTCTGGAGCAAGTCCACCGATGGTGGTGCCACTTGGACCACGCCTGTTCCCATGTCTTCAGCCCTCGATATTGCCACCCGTACGGCTGTGGGTTATCCGGGCGGCTCTACTCTGAGCGCGCCACCTCCCCACCGTGTTGACACCGTGTTTCCCGGCGTGGCTGTTTCACCATCGGGACGCGTCTACATGTCGACGTATGCGTCAGATGTGGTGTCTCCCTGGCAGACCTGCGCGAAACCCGCAAGTCCCACCGCTGTGGGCCGGATCAACTGTCTCCAGTTGGACAGCTACATCAATAATGGCAGGCTTGACTATGTAGTGATGGACTTGACGACTGGCGTTACAAACACGGTGACCACTAACCCGGTCAATACTAGGTACCACTTTGGCGGCGGTTTCATAGGTGACTACACGGGCATTGCGGTGGGCTCAGACAACGTATTCCATGCGGTCTGGATGGACTCGAACAATGTTCAGACTGTGACTTGGTGGTACGGATTCCAGTTCGTGCCTACCAGCGTCCACCAGCAAGACATCGCCACTGACAGCGGCAGCTTCTAGAACCCGAGACGAAACGCGTCAACCCCCCCTTTTCTTGGTTCAGTATTTCCGGTGCTGCCCGGGTGTCTAGCTTGGCACTGGACTATTCGGTTCCGAAGGGGTCGCGTTCCTTCTGGAGAGGCATCGGGAACCCGAGACTACCCATGTATTACTGGTTCAGTCTGCATATGCGAAAATCGTATAAACGGAACTCGTTCCTACCTGAAAACCCATTATGGAGATAGTTTCTTGGTAGAATCAGCTACCACTGAGACCGAAACAACCGCGAAAAGACTGACGAGAAGAGACTTTCTCAAGTACAGCGCAGGCGTGGCGGCCGTCGCAGGTGCAACCTCTCTTCTGGGAGGCATTCCATCCTTTCCATCACAGCCCAGCGCCCCGACACTACTGCCACAAGCCTCCACCGCTTCAAGTGTCGAAGAAGCTACCATAGCCCAGCTTCAAACAATGATGACAGCGGGAACGCTTACCAGCGTCTCCCTAGTCAACATGTACCTCGCCCGAATAACCACCCTCGACCAGAGCGGTCCCACGCTGAACTCGATCATCCAAGTCAACCCTGACGCCAAAACAATTGCCCAACAACTAGACGCGGAACGAGCAACGGGACATGTCCGAGGACCCCTACACGGAATACCCATAGTCTTGAAGGACAACATCGACACCCACGACCAGATGCAGACCGCCGCGGGCAGCCTGGGCCTCGTGGGAACACCCGCCCTACGAGACTCCACCGTCGCGTCCAACCTCCGCACAGCCGGTGCGGTCATACTCGGCAAGACCACCCTGAGCGAGTGGGCCAACTTCCGCTCCTTCTTCAGCAGCAGCGGCTGGAGCGGCCGAGGAGGCCAGTGCAACAATCCCTACGCGATCGACCGGAACCCCTGCGGCTCCAGCAGTGGATCTGGAGCGGCAACCAGCGCCAACATGACAGCTGCCAGCATCGGAACCGAGACAGACGGCAGTATCGTCTGCCCAGCCAACGCCAACGGAGTCGTCGGAATCAAACCCACAGTCGGCCTCGTAAGCAGAGCCGGAGTCGTACCCATCAGCCACACCCAGGATACCGTCGGACCCCACGGGCGAACAGTAGCCGACGCGGCCACAGTCCTAACCGGGATAGTCCAGCGAACCCCCGACTCCCGAGACCCGGCCACGAGCACCAACAGAAACCTCATACCTGCCGACTACACAGCCTTCCTCAACCCCAACGGGTTACAGGGTGCCAGAATAGGGGTGGCCGTGGAGTTCGAAGGGTTCAGCCCCCACCTGGACGCGGTCTTTGAAACATCGCGCACAGCTATGAAGGCGGCTGGTGCTACACTGGTTGAAGTGACCTTCCCCCACTTCCAAGACATATTTACCGGCACAGCTGAATTCACAGTGCTGCTCTTCGACTTCAAAGTAGACCTGCAAAAATACCTGGCCACCCGGACCGGAGTACCACTGGCCAACGGCACACTAGCCGACGCCATCGCCTTCAACAACGCCCACGCCAGCCAGGAACTACAGTTCTTCGGCCAGGAAATCTTCGAACTAGCACAAACCTTCGACACAACCAGCACCACAGTAGTACAGCCCACAGGCATGTCCTACGCGGACGCAATTGCCGCTGACAAGCTCTTCGGCGCCACCGAGGGAATCGACCAGCTCCTAAGCCAGAACAACCTCGACGCAATCGTCGCCCCCACCGACAACCCATCGTGGCCGACGGACCTTATCAACGGAGACCACTTCAGCATCGGAAGCTCCTCCCCCGCCGCCGTAGTCGGCTACCCAATCATTAACGTGCCAATGGGGATTACCTTCGGAGTACCCGTGGGTATCTCCTTCATGGGAACAGCCTTCAGCGAGCCCAAACTGATCAGGCTCGCGTCAGGCTTCGAAGCCACAACCCACGCCCGCGTGAAACCCCAGTTGCTCGAAACTCTACCCCTCACCAGCGCTACCAGCGGACCCGGAAAAGGCCGAGCCCCGACACGGAGCAAGTCAAGGCCTCTCATCGGCCACCTGTAGGCTTTCCTAGAAAGGGACGCTGGCCCTGCAGGGGACGCGCCCCTCTCCCTGTTTTTCGGAGGTTGACCCAAGCCCGGTAACAAAGTTACTACGATTAGGCTGAGAGCAACGGGACCGTCCGTGGTAAGTCAAGATCCGAACTCGGCGACTGGCATACGTTTGTCTCTGAGGTTCGAGGGCTATCTTCGTCAAGGCACTGGGTAAAAACATCAGAATCCTCGGGTTCGCCGAGGCGTTTCGAACCTAAGGCTTTCCTAAATTGAAGAAACAGTCACTGATCACTTGGTTCTCAGATGCGCTAATATTACTCGGGACAATAACCATTGGATGATGGATATGGGTGATAAGAACGACCTATTGTAACAACTGCGGAGCACAGTCATCCCAAGAAGCGAGCTTCTGCCCTAGTTGCGGAGTCAAGCTAGTCGGTCCACCAATACAAACTCAATCAACTCCCCCTAATCTGTACAGTCCGCCTCCCCCTGTGACTCAGGAAGGGAAACCCCACACCCATGAGGCCTACAAGATCGCAATAGGTATTCTACTGATGCTCCTAGTAATTCTAGGCATAGCTTGGTACGCGACAGGTAGCATTAATCTGCTCGGCTCATCCGAGTACCGTTATTCCTTATCGAATCCTCCAAACTTGCAGAGCATCCAGCCGCCTAACACTCCCAACCCAGCGCCCCAAACCGTGACATGGAATTCCTGTGGAAACCCTCCCAGCACCGGGTGTAATGTCACTGTCAACTCCTGGTTGGAGGGCACTGTTCCTGACACGTACGACTATTTCCTCACCTTCACCAGCACGGTTCCATTGAAACCCTACTTCTTCACGCTGGGACAATTCGTACAATTCTCTGTCTGCTCTGGGGATGTGTCGTGTGTTTCGGGATCCTTTGTTTCTCTTCCGTCAACTACGTCTGAAAACTTCAGATTCAAGCTCGCTGACGGCTGCGCCGACTACGTTTTCGTCTTGGTTGCTTCAGGGAATGGAGTGATTCACCCTAATGTGGCTGTGACCCCCAACCCAGCACAATACCCCACCGGGTATTGCGCCCAGGTGGCTGGTTAAACTCACAGATAATCTTTCAGAGGGATTTTTGATTAGATTCTAGGCATGAGGCTTTTCTTGTAGTATTCTGAGAGTTAAGCTCCGGTGCGATAGTTTTGCCTGCCCACTTTATCGACATAGAAGGGATAGACCAGTCTGGAAAGAAGACCCAGAGTCGTCTCCTGGTGGCGAAGCTTCGTCGCCAGGGTTTCAAGGTCGCGACCCTGGACTTTCCCGTGTATTCTACCTCGGCCGGCAGAGAGATCCAGGCGTTTCTGAACGGGAAGAGGAATTATCCTCCACGGGCGGTCCACATGCTCTACAGTCTCAACAGGTGGGAGAACCTAGCTAGGATTGTCCGAAACCTGGACTCGAAGGATTTCCTTCTAGCCGACCGGTATATTGCCTCGAACCTAGCCTACGGCCTCGCAAAAGGTCTCGACCTAGAATGGCTCCACAGCCTCGACCAAGGTCTCCCCAAACCGGAGAGGGTCGTGGTCCTGGACGTTCCCGTCGGATCCTCTTTCGCCCGAAAAGGCGAACGAAGAGACCTTCACGAGAGCAATAGAGCTCTATTATTGCGGGTCAGAAGAAACTACTTGAAACTTGCGAACAAGTTCAACTGGCATGTTGTCGACGGCACCGGAGCAGTCGAGATTGTCCAATCGCAGATCTGGAAAACCCTAGGCAAAGTTGGAGGGTAATAATCAGAGTCAAACTACTTATTTCGGCCGCCAACAGGTCACGCAGGCCCTTGACGCGGGAGGCAACTCAGTTGGCGTCGCATAAGGGAATGAGCTAAGCTCTGAACAAAACTTCGACAGTATACCTGAAGCTATTTGTCACCATGGTTCTTTGGGGCTTCGCCTGGCCAGTGGGAAGGCTGCTCGCAGAAGGACTTCCACCCGTATCCATCGCCGCCATTCGCTATGCCATAGTCGTACCAGTATTCTTTCTGATCCTTCAGCTTAAGGAGCACTCGGTAAAAATCCCGAAAGACTGGGCCAAGACTTTCTTGGTCCTGGGAATACTCAACACCACCCTTTACCAGGTCTTCTTCCTTTTCGGGGTCAGATACGCGGCGGCCAGCGATGATTCACTAGTCATCGGAATAGGCCCGGTCCTCATCGCTGTAATGGCTGCCTTCACTTTGAGAGAGCGGTTGTCTGGGACGAAGGTTCTCGGTCTGGTGACAGGCCTCTTTGGGGTCGCGACTATTTCCCTTCTCTCGCCTAACGTTAACGTGTTGAATAGGCCCCTCGGAATCTCCCTGGTCTTCGGGGGTGCGATAGTCTATGCTGTCTACACGATTCTTCTTCGCAGGTTCATCAATCGAGGCCTGATAGACGGGCCGAGGGGACGTAACCCCTCATCTATAGTAATAATCACATGGGTCTCCTTGTTCGGCTGGCTCTTCCTAATTCCCTTCTCCATAGCTGAAACCCCGTGGAACTACGCCTGGGACGCCAGCTCGTGGCTTGGCATTCTGTATCTCGCCCTCTTCTCCACGGTTGTCGGCTACTTCTTCTATGTGGACGGGGTCTCACAGATTGGCGCAAGCCGAGCAGCCATCTTCAGTAACTTGGTCCCCGTTTTCGGAGTCCTATCCTCATATCTACTCCTAGGAGAATCGCTCAGCATCTGGCACGCCGCCAGCTTCTTCCTAATATTCATGGGAGTCGTCCTAGTGAACAAGAAAGTGGTTAAGGCAAAGCCGAGTCTCGTGGTTGCGGTCCCAGAAACCTCACCGCGGAACTAGCGGGGCCTCTTCGCTCTTTGCCCGCGACCAGGCGCGCACATAGAGACAGAGTATTCCCTGATTCGGACCCGTCTGCTCCGACCAAACAGTTCAAATGCCAGCTCGACACTCATAGGGCGTACCGCTCGAAGTTGCTTGAATATTCAGCGATGACCACGCGAAGAGGTATTCCGATAATATTGCTAATTATATCGCTGGCAAGCATCGGCAATATGCCACACCTAAACGCGTCTGCCCAGACGGTGGACGTTCATCCAATACTGGCTGGTTGGGGTGGCGAGCGAATCGAAGACACTGTTCAGAATTCCACAGCCCCTAGCTCAGGGGTGTTTCCTGGAGAACAAGCCAGCAACTTCGAGCAGATCATGATTAGAGAGCAAAGTGGCGGCTATAACACGATGCGAGCTTCATTCGCGCCGTACTGTGCAGTCCGTTACGGTGTTAACGAGGCCTCTCCCCAAGACTTCATGGGAAACTACAGCGCTTACGACCTAGTTCGGGCAATCCAGATAGCGCGACATTTCATGTTCTGGATTGTGGTTGACTACCACGGCTACAACGATGTCATGAATTCTACCCTCGGAAATTGTTGGCTTAACTTTTGGTCTGGAGTGGTAAACCAGTTCAAGTACAACTACACCCGGATAATTTGGGAACCACTCAACGAGCCTTCTTCAAGATACATGCCACCAGGAGATGCCACAACTCACACTGCCCTCCTCAGCCAGTGGTATCAGGCATGGGTGAACCAGGCTAGATTGCTGGGCGACACGCATTGGATCGTTGTCCAGAACCTATGCAGTTATGGCTGCTCTTACTCAGATGAGCAGGGACGCTATCAAGAATGGAAGGCCTATCCCACCGTCACTGACAAGATTAGTCCGGGAAGAATATTCATCAGCCTTCATACCTACCTCGATTATCCGGCATACACGGGATGCGAGATCACTTCCACATTCTGTGCAGCAGACTACGATTGGAACTATTCAGCAGCGAATCTTGCTGCCAGACAGGACTACCTCAACATGGTAAACGGGACAATCAACACAGGATGGCCAGTGCTCAACACGGAAGGGGGCACAGCCTGCGAGTGCCCATCAAGAATCTTGCAAGTTGCTGGAACAGCAGGGTACTCGGCGGTCAGCCTTCACTATATGCAGCAACTCACGAATTTTGAGTTCAATGGAACACTGGCGAGCAAGTTCAGCTCCGTATACTGGTTGGCGGCTTCCTGGGCCGCGGACACTCCTGGGGCAGGAGTCTACGGGGCGCTTAGCGGTGGAGAGTGGGGTAATCTGATAACGACACCCTTTGTCTGCCAGCCTCTTCTAAACGCTGACAACAACTACGACTGGAAAGTCAACATACTCGACCTTACCCTCGTGGGCGGAAGCTTTGGCGCTCGCAGGGGAGATTCTAGCTACTTGGATAGAGCGGACATGAACAGTGACGGAAGAATCGACATACGCGACCTGGTCTCGATTGCTAGTATGTTCGGGAATAAGTGTTAGCGACGGATAAACGCCTTCGGATTTGGGAATTCGGAGGGTTCAAGGGGTTCTATTTCTGTCTTAGCTCTGATTCCCTCGAAATCTAGATTCGAACCCCCAGCCCCGAGTGGTTCTCCTTCTTCTCCGAATGGTCCAGTGATATGGCGTAAGACAAGACCAAGTAGGGGTCGAAGGAAGGATTCTGAATCTCTACGCAGTACGAGTCCCTGACGGACACCCATTTCTTGTGGATTTGGGCTATATGGCCTCCATCGGGTGCTTGAACATTATAGTCATGTTCCCAGATGTTCCCATGAACTTTGGCAATCTCCTGCCCAGAGGCGTTTTCCATCCACCAGTTCTCTCCGATCAGGTTGACGAGTTTCCTCTTGACTACTGCCCGGAGCTGGCTCTGGCCATCATAGATTTCGAATGTGGGTCTGATAGCGAGAATCTTTCCATGAATCTCGCCCAGCCTGGACCCGTTCGGTGCTTCATACCAGAATCGGGGGCCGAAACTCATCAGCTGCTGGTTGACATAAGCCAGAAGGTTCCCGCTCGTATCCTTGATACCATAAGTGTCTCGAATGGCCAGAATCTTCTGTTCGATAACATACTGGCTTGCCCTGAAGGGGTTATTCCAAGCTGAGCCTTGGCTCGCCAAGTTCTGGCTTGCGGGTTGAAAGCTGACAGGCGCGCCGCAGTGCCCGCAGAATCGTCCGCCCACCGTCAATGCTTGGCCACAGGAAGGACAAACACTGTTGCTCATCATCTAAATCAGATAGGCGTGACCAGAAGGGACCTAAAGAGAGTTGTGTCTCTCAGGCAGACGGCGATTGTGAATCCTCGGACAATCCTAGAAAGAGAGAGTTCCAAACTAGTTGGTGAAACGTGCATCGCTCCGAAAGTGTTCAACCAACTAGAAGGGTTTTTGAGCATACTCAAGTAGACCCCTCTCGAAACGGCGTTCAGGAGAAACGAACCCAGCATCCACCGGGAAATACCATGAGCAGCTATATTCGTAAGTTCCGAACCTTTCTCGGAAGAAATGAGACTGCGAGAAGCCTCTTTCTCATAGGAATAATCATTCTCGCAGTGGTGGGAACGTGGGGAGGACTTCGCCTAGCCCTCAGCACGCCGTACCCCGTCTTAGTTGTTGTCTCCCCCAGCATGGTTCCAACACTCCAAGTGGGAGACCTCATAGTCATACGCGGCCAAGACCCCAGCACCATTAGAGCTGGCCCCGCACCGATCGGCTCCATCATCGTCTTCAGGCCGCCCTGCTGCAGCCCGGGACTAAACGACCCCAACTACCTAGTCGTCCACAGAGTCATCGGGTTACACCCTGGGAGCCAGAATTTTGACACACGAGGAGACAACAACGGGGGCAACAATGATCCCTGGGACTCGATTGGTGTTCCACCCTCCAACATAGTAGGAGTGTATCAGGCGACGGTTCCCGTCCCCTACCTCGGTTCCAGCATTCTGGCAATTCGCAGTTTCATGTACGACGACCAGACAGGCCAGCCGAGGCCCCAGGGAATCGCCATCATAGTTGCGCTGATCATCCTGCTCCTAGCACTTGAGACAATGTGGCCCTCCAGCAAGAAGAAAGGAAATCCTCCTCCAGAATCAGATTTCCCATCGCCATCCGATCATTTAGGCGAACCGGAACCTCAGACCCGGAATCCTACTTGAACAGTACTTCTCGGTCTATCCGACCGATTTCCAAGGAGTAGATTTTGCTTTTGGGAGAGGGCGCTGGGCAAATTCGGTCTTTCATCCTTGGGACGATGTAGGAGACCTAGCAGGTCATTCGTTTGAGGACTATTCTTCCTAGACGACCGGAGTCAAGTTCATAGTCGGGTAGCCTTTGTCAAAGTCGAGCTTCACCCCGAATACTGGGGTGAACGGTTTGATCCGTAGACCGGGAAGGAGCCACCTTCACTCAGGACCTTTAGGTGGTAGTCTGTGTTTCTGAAAGTGTCGTCCCTCATCTTTGTATGTAGCGATGAGACGGCCACTAGGAGTGCGCCAGCATCCCGCACTCCCTCGCCGATTTCCGTGAACCCCGGAAGTGCCCAATTCCTCGCCGTATACTTGTACAATTTTGTCGATGTCAAAGTTGAGCATGGCCCCCACCGCGCTTCTTGCCATAGAAGCCCAGGTTTTGGTGAAGGTTCTACCATCCTCCATTAGTTGGCCGGTGACCGAGATTTTCCATTTCTTAGTCGGCGAATTCGCCCACAATGTAGGAGTGTTTTCCGGAAAAGGTTCTTATCTGGGTCGAATCCACGGCGTCTATATGAGCAACCTGAAAGCTGAACTGGAACACATCAAGCATCACATCAAGTACCCGGCGAACAAGACCCAGGTTGTTGCAGCTTGCAACAACATGACCGACGTCCCATCTGCTGACAAGGAGTTTGTCACCAAGTCGCTCCCCGAGTCCAACTTCAAGGGCCCAGAGGACGTCGTCAGAGCCCTTCTCAACAAAGTCTAGAACCACCCCTTCCACCCCCTTCTTTTTCTTTCAATGCCGTACCGTGGCCCATAAATTATCAAACATGCCCACTTATCATGTTAAGAGGCGCGCTCTCGGCCACGGAAACAGGCCTCCAGCCAGGCTGGGGCTCAACGGCTGCAATTTCCAAAGGCTGATAATAAGCCCGTTTTCCCGATCCGGGACCCATTACATTCACCCACCTAGCGGTCACGAAGGAAGAGCAGTCGAAACGAGGGGTCGTGAAAACCTGACAGCGGCAAGCATCAGGCCCAGAAGAGGAAAAATCGCCCAAAATCCCTGGCAGACAGAAAACGAGTTTTCAAAAGGGGGAACGTACGAACATCCTTCAAGACGTGAGACTCCCAGTCCCACTACCCAAGCAACAACAAGGAAAAGATTAGGCTAATAGTTTCGCGAAAAAAGAATTCTTATTCTAGGCCCCCCCGGGGGCCCCTCCGAAGAACACATCCAAACAGCCCACCCAAACACCGGGCCAATAGCTCCTCGACAAATAGCGGGCCCTCCTCAACCCTCCGGAATCCCCTAAACCCGGCACACCAGCCAGTAACAAGCCCAGAATAAGCCCCATTCACGAATCGAGCCACGCGAGTCCCCCAACAGGCAGCACTCGTTCGGGACACTGGCGCCTTCCTTGGGAACTTTCCCAGCCCAAGACCAGCCCAAATCCCCCAGAAACAACCCTAGACAGAAACCACTCTCGCGAAAAAAATATGGGCCATCCAATCCTCAAGACGTGAGACTCGCTGTCTCTCGTCGCGGAGGATCCATATCGCAGAAAAAACGTCCCTTTGGAAGTCGCCAAGGTCTTTTTCCAGAAATCCTTCTCGGCCCCGAGGGGCGTCCGACTCCCACGTTATTCGTGAACCCATTCCTCCTCCTCGACACTTTCTTGCTTGTTTGCCAGTCTAGCCAAGTCGAACAGTAGGCTTGACAGCCGGTTCAGGTAGGGAATAGCCTCGGGGTTAATCGACTCCATCTTCGCCAAAGACGTCACCCTCCTCTCGGCCCGGCGACATACACTTCTAGCCATGTGCAACTCCGCACCCACCCGTCCGCCGGTCGGCAAGACAAACCTCCGCAGCGGCTTCAACTCCCCGTGAATAGAGTCAATAACCTGCTCCAGACCTAACACATGCTTCGTTTCAATCCGGGGAACTTTCGCCGAGACGAACTCAGAAGCCAAATCACCCCCCAGAGTAAACAAGTCCCTCTGCACACCCCGAAGAATCTCGCCAATCCGGCCCTTCTTGACCAGCGCCCTCACAACCCCAATTTGGGAGTTCAGTTCGTCGACCGCACCGTAAGCCTCGACCCTCGGGTTCTCCTTTCCAACACGGGTCCCGCCGTAGAGGCTCGTCTCACCCCTGTCGCCAGTCCCAGTATACGCCTTCATTCAACACTCAGCCCGTGAACCTGTCCAGCTGCGACTGCCGCTTAAAATAGCTGAGAAGCCGGTCCGCCCTCAAGTGTCCCATGTACCGTCGCGCGATACCGGTAAGGAAAAGGATTTCAGTCGAGCGCTCATATCTAGCATCTTAGTGAAGGGCCAATAAGTCTTGTTCCAAAGCCCGAGTCTAGGAGTTATAGAGGGATGATCAGAGAAGCGGTTCTGTACAACGCCCTGGATGGAGGACGAGTCAAGTGCACGGCCTGTGCCCGCTACTGCAACATCCCGGAAGGAAAGATTGGCTTTTGCGGGGTGCGCCAAAACATGGCCGGAAGGCTACAACTCCTTGTCTACGGAAAAATTATCACGGGCCACATTGACCCCATTGAGAAGAAACCCGTCACTCACTACATGCCGGGCTCCAAAATATTCTCCATTGCAACCACCGGTTGCTCCTGGGCCTGCCAGTATTGTCAAAATTACGATATCAGTCAAAGGCGCAAAGCTGAAGGCACGGACATGGAGCCACTCGATGTCGCCGCTTTGGCAACGAGCTATGGTTGTCAAGGACTGGCCTACACTTACAATCAGCCAACGATTTTCATAGAATTCGCGCGGGACGTGGGTATTGAAGCCCACAAACATGGACTGGTCAACATCTTCGTCTCCAACGGCTACGATACACCTGAGAGCGTTGGCATGATGAACGAGTTCCTGGATTGCATCACCGTGGACTTCAAAGGAAACAATGAGACCGGTTTCCTGAGAAAATACGTTCTCGTTCCCGACGGAGAACCAATACTCCAGACACTGCTCGACATTCGAGACAAGACCAAGATCCACACCGAGATAACCGACCTGGTCATTCCAGAAGTCGGCGACAATCTCGACCAGGCTCGGAAGCTGAGCCGTTGGCTTTGCGAGAACCTAGGGCCGGATGTTCCAATCCACTTCCTACAGTTTCATCCCGACTACAAGATGATGAATTTGCCCAGCACACCTGTGAAAACGCTGGAGCAGCATTGCAAGGTGGCACGAGAGGAGGGGCTGCGATACGTCTACGTCGGAAACGTCCCCGGTCATCCTTGGGAGCACACCTACTGCCCTGAATGCAAGACTGTCGCCGTCAAGAGGTACGGTTTTGACATTACCGGTTGGAATCTGGATGAAAATAACCGTTGCCTTAGCTGTGGCTACCAGCTGCCGATTCAGGGCCGGCTAAGTAGCTCTGTGGGTGAGGACCGTTTTCTACCTGTGATAAACTAGTTTCTAGGCCTTCAGCGCATCCATGACTTCTTTCGGATGAACATCCGGCTTAACCGGATCGAAGATTTTCGCGATGTTGCCGTGCGCGTCGACGAGGAATGTTACTCTGCGAGCCATCTTCCACTTTTCATTATAGACCCCATATTCCTCAGCGATCTTCCTGTCCAGATCTGCGGCCAGGGGAAAGGGAAGTTTGTACTTCTCGGAAAACATCTTATGCGAGTCAACATTATCCACGCTGATGCCGAGCACTTCAGCACCAGCCGCTCTGATCTTCTGGTAGATATCTCTGAACCCACACCCCTCGACCGTGCATCCCGGCGTGTCATCTTTCGGGTAGAAGTACAGCACTACCCTTTTTCCCCGGTAGTCACTTAGGTGGACAGTCTTTCCATTAGTGGTGGGGGCTGCAAAGTCAGGCGCTGGTCTACCGACTTCCAATCGGGAAACAGCTTGCATTGGCCAGGGAGTTCAGAGTAATAGGGGGATATACGTGCATCGCTCTTGAGAGAGTGAAACGATATTCACTAGATTCTTTCTCGATCCTCTAACATTTTTGAGCCCTCCGAGCGAGCCCAGTCCCCCATAGGTCACACAGGCAAGACGCGAACAAGCCGTGAAAGCTGGGCGCGGATAGAGATTGTTCTCGGAGAACCTGCTGGCAACTATGTGGACCTGTCAGGGATAGGGTGATCATACACCTCATGAGAGCTTCGGATGCGAAGAAGTTCAGGCTTTTGAAGAGATCTAGGCCCCGAGGGGATTCCATAATTTATCGTCAACTCACCAAGCATTTGAGAAGCGCCCTTCTGACACTCTAATTGTTTGAAACATTCAGTAACCTGTTCTTAGGCCGCAGAGGTTAATGGTTTCTCCTGACGGGCCTCCTTCGCCCTGAGGACGATCTCAAAGTACTTTTCTGCGAACTGCAGTCCAAGTTCAAGGCCCGTGGAGTCGTGCTTGTCGTGGCACTCCACCAGGAGAACGTATAGGGACCCAAGAACCTTGGACCAATAGGAGTCTCCCAGTAGGGCGGTGCTGAAGATCTCTTCCGATTCGAGAAGGTAGTTCACGTAGGCACTGTCGTGGACACCATGGTAACGAAAGAAATTGGCAGTACTGGTGGCATAGGACTCCGGCAGACCCAACTCCCCCGCGAATTTGAGAAGTACCGACTTGACATCATCCCACCTCGGATCATTTAGGATCTTGTCTGAGCCATACCCTCGAGTATTTTCGATCTCATCCTGTTTCACAAGGGATTCCACATACAATTCAGCGGCCCGGTGTACTCTCAAAGGGTTGATCTCCGGAAAAAGGTGCTGGTAGACCTCGAAAAATCCCTCAATAGCTTTCTCCGGGTGTCCCATGTCGTGTTCCATGTATCCCTGGATTACGCAGAACGCAATTCGTCTCGCCAACTCTCTCAAGTCGTCAGAGGTTCGGGGGATTCGAGATGCCTTGGAAGGTGAGCTCAAGTGCGTAAGAAGTCGACTAGTACTCACTTGCGCCTCTCTCTTTTCCTCAAGTATTCTATCGTTGGTTGTCACACATTCCCAGCCCGGGAAGCTTGGTCGTAGCTTATCTTCTGTTATGTGTTTGCAGGATATAATGCTCGCCTACTTTTCTCAAGAAAAAGGCTCTATGTTCTTTAAATACGAACAGGAGACTTTGCAGTCTAGACAAGCTTCATTATCCAAGAACCCTAACCGGGTTCCGTCAAGAGAACGAAGGCGCAAAACAATAACTGATTTCGGGGTTGGGCAAACCCCTGTGCTGGTTCGCAACCGGGAGAACCCTCCAGATTTTAGCCTTGTGAAAAAGACACGCCCAGATTGAATGTCAGTCATCTCCGCAGGAAGACTAAGGGATAATTGAGACGAAGGAGCCCAGATTACTTAGTCCCTCGGGGGCCGAGCTGTTTGCGAATCTCTTCGCTTATCTGTCGCCTTTCAGTCTCGTCCTTGGCCATTATCCACTCCAGCTTCAGCTTGTGAATCGAAGCCTCCAATCCTTGTTTGTTCATCGTCGAACTCACTGTAGCCGTGGAAGTCAATGAGGTCAAGCCAGTCTAGAGGCATCTGAATATAACTAATTCTGAAGTAGAAGGGTGCATCATTATCCCTACTGCCCGATGATCGCTCCAATGACGATACCTAGTATGGTGAGTGTTCCGAAGCTGAGGTGCAACATTATGGTTCGGGCATTGGCCGGAATCAGGGAGTGAGGGTCTAGGTAGTTTGCCCGGAGTAACTTGATGGCCTTTAGAGCCATTGGAAGGCTGAACAGAGCAATGAGTGTAACGTAGCTGGTTGTTTGCAGAGAGGTGAAGACTCGAAGTGCTGCGTAAAGAATGATTAGGAGGTAGGACCCGCCTAACAGGCCCGCAAAGACACCTATCGAACGAAGTTGCCCTAATCGGAGAACCAGTGTTTTTTTGCCAACTGCTCGGTCTGCATCGATGTCGGGAAACTCGTTGATCCAGAGAACAGCTGCAATCAACAATCCTATCGGAATAGAGGCGAGAAAGGGTGCTGTTAGCCGGGTCCAAGACCCAGTCTGGACATAGTAGGATCCCAGCGTCATGACGGGTCCGAAGTTGAGCCCGACGATGAGTTCGCCAACTCCTCTGTATGCCAGTTTGAAGGGGGGGCCGACATAGAAGTAGGATGAGACGACTCCGACTAGCCCGAGGACCAGCAGCATCGGGAGACCGTAGGCGGAAATGATATACAGCCCCGTCAGACAGCCGAGGACCAGACAAGTCGTGGATACTAATAGATGTCTTGAGGGGGTAACCAGTCCAGCTGTTAGAATTCTTCCTCCTCCGGCGAAGGGGTTCTGATGCTTAACTTGGAGGTCGTTTCCACTCTTGAAATCGAAATAGTCGTTGAACATGTTAGTAGCTATCTGAATCAGGCTGGCTCCCAGCAGGGTTAGCAGGAAAAGGTCCCAGTGGAAAACATTGGTTATCTGCCAAGCGGTCACCCCTCCAAGTGCGACAGGGATGATTGTTGCCTGAAGAAAGGGAACCCTCATCGCCCTCATCCAAAGCGAGATTCCCGCGGGTTTCGAAGCCTGGGAAGCATCTTGGGCCAAGCCTGTTCGTCCTGTGAGGGTCGGACGCGTAAAATGTGATATAAGGGTTGACTGTCCGGTTAACCCAGGGAAAGGCTAAAGCAGGTTTCAAAGTCTCCTTTAGCTCTAGTCTGGCTGGTTTGAGATTTGGTTGAGCAAAGAGACGTAGTGATTGTCGGGGCAGGAATCGCGGGGTGCATGGCCGCTGCGACCATTGCCCTCAAGGGAAAGGGCAGAGTAGATGTGGCACTGCTCGACAGGAATCCTCCTTCTGAGGTGGGTAAGAAGAACACTCTGGGATGGGTGTGCGGGGATGCGGTTGGGGAGCATCACATCAAGTACGTCCACGACCAGGTCGGGGTAACCTATGGACTCCCTGAGATGGAAAACCATGTGACAGCGGTCTATGTCTACTCGCCTGACATGAAAGTGAAGGTTCCCTTTGAGGGTCCAGGTTTCGTTCTGGACCGTCCCAAGTTCGGAAGACGATTGTTAGATGACGCTCTCAAAGCCGGAGTGGCCTACCTGGGTAATGCCCAGGCCACTGGGCTAATTGCCGAGTCAGGCAGAGTGGTCGGGTTGAAGGGACAGACCACCGAAAGGAGTGTCAATCAGCCTTTTGAGATCAGGGCTAAACTGGTCATTGACTCTTCCGGGATGTCCACGAAACTTCGCCGGGATCTTCCAATACCCAGTTACATCGAGAAGGAAATCGACAAGGACGACGTGGAGCCGACGGCCAGAATCAACGCACGACTTGGCGACGGGATCGAGGTGGAGACTAGTCATTGTGATATTTATCTGGACCAGGAGAAGGCTCCTGGAGGTTATCTCTGGCTGTTTCCTAAAGCTGAGGACAAGGTTAACATTGGCCTCGGAATTCAGCAGAAGAGGACCCACAGGCCTCTCAACGCTCTCTTGAAAGACTGGGTCTCAACCGACCCCCGCTTGAAGAACATCCAACCACTGACCGACGACAGCAACTTGAACGGTGCCTGGCAGGTCTCTGTTCGGCATCAAAACGATTGTCTAGTTGCAAATGGGTACATGATATGCGGAGACGCGGCTTGGTTCCCCAACCCGATAAGTGCCGGTGGAATAGGCCCAGGACTGATTGGAGGAGTCATGGCCGGGGAAACGGCGATCAGAGCCGTCGAGGCGAATGACTTCAGCGAGAGACAGCTCTGGCAGTACAACCTGGACTTTGTTCAACACTATGGTAACAAGACAGCCGGCTTGGAAGCCTTCAGGCTGTACTTGCAAACCCTCAACAATGAAGAGATCAACTATGGGATGCGACATTTCCTCTCGGCTTCAGAGGCCACAGAGATTTCTCTGGGAGAGATGCCTGAGCTCTCGCCTTTGCAGAAACTTGTCAAACTCTTCAGAGGACTGGGATCATACAAAGCTTTCAAGGGCCTCGTCTATACAATGGACGGGATGAAGCAACTGAACCATCTATACCAACAATATCCTAAGGAACCTTCTCAGTTCCCGGCCTGGAAAGGACAAGTGGACTCGATCCTTTCAAAAGCCAGGACTCGCTTCAACTAGTCGGAACATGGACCGCTAACCCTTATTCTTCGAGTCCTACCACCGACGCCATTCAACGTCGCCCAGCCTAGCCTCTAGGATTAGTCATTAGTGAAAGAAGGGAATTTAGGCAACAGTTGATCCAATCTAATATGAGGGGAGAAAGAGCAGGTCTGGAAAGAACTTGCCGGGGCGTTATTCGGCATCTGCTCAAGGTTTGCTGCCCTAGCTCATCAAGGATCCAAAGGCTGGATAGCCACCATAGGCCTCTCCACGCCCGAAGGTTTACGGGTGAAATCCGGGTTCTTCCAACCGAAAGATGAGTCTGATGAAATGTTCTGGCTTATACTCGGCGACACTGGACACTGGCAGGTGCGGACTGTTACCCTTAGCTCGGGAAATCCTCCGAGGACGAGTCTCCTGACTCTGAAGCAGGGAAGTGCGTGTCCCAGGCCGAAAAATGCGCTGAAAAGGATTCTGGGCACCCTTCGAAAGGGAAGAGTGGTCAAGCGGAAACCCTCCTGAATCCCCACACTCTCCAGATACATATCAGAACCCGTGTAAAAGCCCGGAATGAACCCGTTTTCAAGACTCAACGCAGCGACTTTCCATCTGGGCACCTTTCGTTCGGGGCCTTGGCAGTTTCCTTGGGAACTTTCCAAACCCGAGACGCGGATTCCAGCCCCTGACCAGCCCAAATCCGCCAGAAGTAAGTCCAGACAGAAAGCAATCCGTTCGAGAAAAAGTATGGGCCATCCCATCCTCAAGACGTGAGAAACCCGAGCTCGCTTCTAGTTTACCCGGAGACTCTTGTCAGCGTCGAAGCCCATAGTCCTACCCCAGGCCTTGATAGCATCTAGTATCTTCTTGGACCCGAACCAGCAAAGCGTCGTGAAGACGGATTTGAACACCGGGTTGAGCTTCATCAGCGACGGGGGCATCGTGTGCAACTCAAGCACGGTATGCCTCCAGCTACGGTAAATCACCCAGAAACGCGCCTCATCCATACCTTCTCCTATGTTGAAGAATCCCTTGTTCTTCAAAACTCCCAACGGGACAAAGCTCAACGGTGTGACCGTAAAGTGGGCCTTGTTCCCAATCTCACCAGGCAGTCCCCGCTCCATCCTGTCAATCAGCCTAACAGTCTCAATGGAATCATCAGGGGTCTCACCCGGCAGGCCCACTATGAGCGTGTAGGCTGGGAACCAGAAGTTCTCGTTGAAGATACGCGTCCCGTCATAAATGACCTTCTGCCATTCGTCAGGACTGAACGGCTTCACCTTCAAAGGCATGTACTTCCTGATCAGTTCACTGGAACCGGTCTCCAGCCCAGACTGTATTCCAATATGCCTGTCCGTCCCAAGCCTAACAGTCTCAGATATTTCCCGTATCAAATCCGGGTCAGCGCAAGCAGGAGAGGTTGTTCCATGCGTCGGGTTTGAGTACGTTATTCCCTTGATGGACATGACTGTCTTGAAAAGGTCCAGGACCGCTTCGTGGTTAGGCATGAACTCCTTCTTGTCCTCAAGCTTGTAGAGAAAAATGTCCTCGCTGTGAATCCAGACGTTAGGGTTCCCAGCCCTGGTGTTCACCTTGACCTCTCTCACTATCTTCTCCATGGGATAGTACTTGGCAGTGCGGAGGTTGGGCTCGCAGAACTGGCAGTTACGGCCGCAGCCCCTCATCACCTCCACCAGCCCATGCACTGAAGGTGCCACAATATCTGGAATGTCCTCCAGCTTTGGGCCCCGCGGCACCCGGATAATCTCCGGGCTACCATTGAACTCAATGTCATTGTAAATCTGACCAATCACATGGTCGCATTCACCCATAACCAAGTGATTAACGCCTAGCCGTCGAGTCTCGTCTTCCCTGACCTCCATCTGCCAAGCCCCCGACCCGCCCACCACGAGTTTGGCTTTAGGAAACTCTTCCCTGGCCTTGTTAACCCGGTCGACCACCTCGAAGAATTTCTGTTTTGTATAGGCTGTCAGCTTGCCCCCATTGGTGAACATCATGCTAACCGGACCTAGCCCAAGAGGGTCCATGGCCGAGATGCCGACTATGCTGGTCTTCTCATCAATGAACTTCGAGACGTGATCAGGGTGCGCGACAACCACTTCGTCTGGTTTGTAGCTCTTGAGAATGGAGGCTTCCAGCTTCCGTAGACCGTATGGGGCCTGGACTGCAACTCCGTTTACATGTCTGACTTGGGGCGAGAGAAAGTCGAAGACTAGCCGTGGTACTTTTTCTGCGGGGGCGCAACTGAAAAACGGAAGTAGTGGTATTCCCCAGTACTCGCTCATCTGGGTGGCATCTGCTGTAAGGACTATCCTAGTCACTCGGTTCCCTCTTCGTAGCTTACTATCCCTTTCTTGAGTTCGGATGCAGGTTACTCTCTGAGAATAATGTATTCTGAAGGGGTAATGTATTTTAAGCTAATGTCCGGTTTTCCGGCTAAAACTTCTGAAACGGGGCTGATTCAGACCTGTTTCATTTCCTGCTAGTCAGAAGGGTGGAGCTGTTACCGTCCCACCTCGACGTTGAGCCTTCTCTTCACTTGGGGTATTCTGGCCCCTGCGCTGCAAACTAGTTCCATATCGAACAAGTTCTCGAAAATAGAGATAGTCTTCTGGTCGTGGGCCCCCATGTTTAAGAGGAAAACCAGTGTGACCTTGTCCGATATCATCAGTTCCATAGCTTGTCTTACAAGCGAAAGCGCCCTCTCATGCCCCAGCGTGAAGATATAATGCGATATGCTGTCGAATATGATTGTGAAGGAGGCTCCGGCGTAGGCCTGAATGGTCTTGTTCAGGGCATCGAGCAAGAGACTACTGTCATAAGCTGGTAACAGGACCCTGTTATCTTGCTCGAGCCGGGGATAGGATACCCTCGAAGTGATGACGAATATTTTGGCCTCTGCCTGTTTACCCACTAGGGAATAGACTGGGCTGTCTCTCCGAGTGAACAGCACAGAGCGTTCGAAGTTGGAGGAGGACTCTGCCAAGAGAGACCTGAGTGTTCTCTCGTAATCAGACAAGGGCTCGTATTCGATTAGAATCTTCTTTCCAGCGATTTCGGAGTGGGAGAGCCCGATGGTTCTGGAGAAGCTATCAACCAGATCGGATAGGTCTATTGTGTCAACCTTGGATTTCAAGAGAGACAGAGCTGTCTCATCTCCCTGGAACGTGCTCTTTGAGAAAATCATAAGAGCGACCACATAGTGGCTCGGGTTGGTCCAGCGTTGGTCAGTCAAATGATCTACAAATTTCTTGTACAACTTCTGTGCTTGCTCCCCATAGTCGACCACCAGCCTTAGACTGTTCTTTCCCAGAGTCAGAGCCTCCTCCACCAGTTCACCAACGTATGCTAGGGCGGAGTCCTCGTCCAACGATTCGTCGCTCCGGTAGAGGCTGCTGAACGGGACCAGACGCAGACTTCTTTTCATCAAGTGCTGTCTGATATTGAATCCGTGGCGGGCGAGGGCCTCTCTGACGACCGTCTCGTCACCGCGGTAGAAGTAGACTACGAGACCTTCCTGGTTGACCCCCTCGCTTACAAACCTTGCAATGGGGCCGAACTTTTCCTCATCTTTTCCGTAGATGAGAACTTTCATTCCTACGCGCTTGCTGGTGTAGCGAGACTGGATGCTAGGCACGACTCCTAGGAAGGCTTTGAGGAAGCTTGGTCGACTGAAGGCCCTGTCGACGATGACTAGAAGGCTCACTGATACCAGGTTGGCTAGGCCTGTTATGCTAACCCCGAAGGTATCAAGTGCATTCTGGGTTAGAATCAGGACTGAGATGATACCGAAGCATAATGCGATCACCTTTAGAGCATAACGGACCTCTGGGTCTTTCAACCGTGACCTTAGACTGACTAGGACGATGAAGGGATAGACTACAAAGGCTACAACGATCGACAGTGCGACGGTTAGAAACTCAGCGCTGAAGCCAACTGCTGTGGAAGTGACGCCCGACAGCAGGTACGTCGCGTTGACAGGAGTGTCCTCGATGGCTCTAGGGAGAACGAAACTCGCTAGGAGGGTGCTTATGCATGGCACAGTGTAAAGGATGAAGATGAAGTGAACTGGCCTGCTGGGTTTGATAAACGCGGAGTGCAGTGTGAATTCGGCAGGGTAGAGGTAGAGCTTTGTTGCTAGATAACCCCAAATGAGAGCGATGGCAACTCCTGCTCCGATCTCTGCGTGTGTCGAGACCTGGTAGACTACCCGTTCCGGTAGAAACATCATTAGAAGTTCTCTGACTGGGAAGGCGAGAAATGCTCCGTAGATTGACACGAAATAGTCGCGGTAGGGTCTGAAGTATGAGGTCCGGTTTCTCGCCAGTAGTAGAATCATTATGGCGTCCACTATGATTACGACTAGGTTTAGGGCAGCGTCTACATAGGGTATCGTCTTGAAACAGCCTCTAGGCCTGACACGGGCCAGCGAGCTTGGATGCCGGCTTTAGTCCCTCCTCCAGAGGGCGTATCGACAGCTAGAAGCCGGTTAGAATCATGTTACTAGGCGCATAAGGGGATAGTAACACCGTTCTAGGCCACGTCTGGTAGGCCTAGAGATTTCGCTGCTGTTTTGAGGTCCCTCATTCTACTTCTAATTGTTACCTCAGAGACTCCTGCAGCTTTTGCAAGGTCTCTCTGCATGACCATGGAACCGCGGATTCTGGCGGCCAGATCTAGGGCTGCTGCTGCAAGCCCGTCAGGGTCTTTTCCCACGTTGACACGCAACCGTATTGCCTCTCGGAGGATCCTTCCTGCTAGTATCTCTGTAGGAGAGTCTGCACCGGCCCGGGAGGAGATTTTTGAGACCCGTTTCAACGGGTCCTCGATGGCCATAGTGACGTCTAGGGATCGGACTAGCGCTCTGTAGTAGTGGGCGAGGAGTTTTCGGCTCATGCCGGATGCTTTTGCGATCTCGCTTAGGCTGCGGGGGACATCTGTAAGTCGGCAGGCGGCGTAGGTGGACGCTGCGACCATTCCGTTTATGGGACGGCCTCGGACAAGGCCCTTGTTGAGGGCGCGCCTGTACATGAGGGCGGCACGTTCCGTTACGACCTCGGGCAGGTTTAGGCGTCCTGCAAGGCCCCGGAGCTGGCTCATGGCTCTTGAAAGGTTTCGGGCCATTGAGGATCCGGCTGAGGCTCGAAGCTGTGTCCGTCGGAGGCGCCACAGTTGTAGCCGTTCGTCGGCGCTAAGGCTTCTGTTGCTAGCTTGGGCTCGGCTGATTATGGTGGAGAGGTTCTTGTCGAAGGCCGAAAATCGACCTGGTGGGCCGGACTGGCTTTCCAATAGTCCTTCTTCGGTGCGTCTGGGTACGGGAGCGGCGAATTGCTCGTTGGGGTCAGATAGTACGAAGCCGCAGTTTGTGCAGATGACCTCGCCCGTTTCAGCGTCGCGGACTAGGCTACTGCTGCCGCAGTTAGGGCAGACGTAGTGGCCCACGTCGTCCCTGGTCCTTGGTCGTTTGGTCATTATGGTCCCTGCGATTGGGCGTTGTTGGGGTTGTGGGGTCGGGACTGGGCTGAATCTGGTTCTCTTGTCCTGCGTGACGCTGGAGGTCCCTACCATGGCTGGTCTATCTAATGCGGGTGGCCTCTGATGAAGCTTGTTACTCCCTTAAAGAGACGATGGATGTGCAGGGGAGCATCTGGCTTGTGGTTTGACATTGGGGCCTGTGGAGAAGCCATGTCGTTGTCCACAGGATTGGTTGTGGGTTTCACAGTTTTCCGAGCCGGTTTCTGTGACCCCGTCTATCTGGGGTCGTTTCCGGTGTCGGAGGCGGGGATTGTCGTTCTGCGCCTTTCGGGTCACTGGGGGGATTCGATATTGACGGGGGTTTGCGTTCGGGTGGAGTCAGGGCGGAGGGATGATGGAGTTGGCGGGGTGGAGGAGGCTGGACCAGGTAAAGGTCGAAGCAGGGGGGACCTTGTTGCTTAGGGGTTGGGTGGTGTGAACCTGGCTAGGTCGAAGCTGGGTGGCTGGTCTAGGGCCAGCTCGGCCAATAGTTTTCCGATTAGGGGTGCGAACTTGAAGCCGTGGCCGCTGAAGCCGTAACCATAGATGAGGCTTGGATGTTCCGGGTCCCGGCTGATTACAAAGTCCGAGTTCGGGGCCATGTCGTAGAGGCATACTTTACTGTGATGGACTGGGGAGTCTGCTAGTCCAGGGATGAACCTGCCGCAGACCTCCCTGCAGGTTGCCCCCATGCCCAAGTCGACTGTTCTATTCGCCGTGTCGGGGTCTACTGGGTCTGGTAGACCTTTGTGGCTGACTTTGACGGCGTCTATTCCAGCGGCGGGTATGCCGTAGTACTGGTCTGCAAAGAAGACTGGAAAATTGTTGGGCCGGTAGGGGTCGAGGTTGGCGGGTTGGAAGTAGATGATTTGTTGGCGGGTTGGCGTTATCATTGGGACGTTCTTATTCAACAGATTGTTGGACCAGGGGCCAATGGTGATGATGGCCGTCCTGCAAAGGACGGTGTCCTGTGGGGTGTGAACCTCGACTTGGTCTCTGAAATCTAGCGTCGTTACCTTGTGGTTTTCGAGAATGGTGACTCCTTGGGTCTTTGCAGTGGAGTTGAGTGTGGTTAGGGTCTTGGCTGCTAGTAGGACGCCACCGTGGTGGTCAAGGAAGGCGTGGCTGGCGTTGAACTGGGGAAACCTTTTTTTGAGGTCTGATTCGTCGAGTTCTTCAGCGCCCAGCTGCATTTCCGTGAGTGTCGTGTAACTGTCCTGGTTGAACTTGTTGGATTCCTCGTCTTCTCCCTGGACGAGCAGTAGGCCGGACGGGATGAGGAGTTGTTCCCCCGTTTCCTTCTCCAGGCCTTTCCAGAGGGGAAGAGTGTTCATGGCCATTCGGGTATAGAGCTTGTCTTTTCCGTAGGAGTACCTGAAGACCCGGTTGGCGTCATGGCTGCTACAGTAATCGTTTCCGACGGTGTACTGCTCTAGTAAAACGGTCCTTGCTTTGGAGGCTTTGCTCACCCAGTAGGCGGCAGCGGTACCCATCACGCCCCCGCCAATTATGCAGATGTCAGCAAGTATCAAAGATCCGCCATTCCAAAGGGGTGGGTAGTGGGATTATAACCGCGTAGAGCTGGCACACCCGCTGTCGTCCGCCTTCCGAGACTCGGCCCGATCAGGCCTTGAAGAACGGTTGACTTAACCTTCTTGAGGGCTTCGTTACTCGCCCGAGCCAATGGTCCCTTGAGACGGGAAAAGCATTCCTAATTTCGCCGATGGTTTTCCATGTGGCTTCGAGTAGGCTGGCATTTTCTCAATGGGGAGACGAGTGTCTCACGCCTTGAGACGTGTTCGTACGTTCCCCCTTTTTGAAAAGTCATTTTCTGTCTGGCAGGGATATTCAGCGATTTTTCTGGTTCAGGGTGTGAAACATGGCTGTTTCTGGTTTTGGCTGCTCCCTGTTTCAACGGCATTTCCTTCACCGACGGCTAGGTGTGTGAATGTAATCGGCTCTCAGACTGGCAAAGCGGGCTTGTTTTGAACTACTGGGAGGGTGTGTAGCGGCCGGGTTGCCGTGGTACTTCTCGGATTTTCCGTAGATACGGGCAATTTTCATGGAAGAAGACGTCTCTTGACAATTATGGAATTTTGAAGAGCCAACGTGTTGGGTTTCCGTTAGCCTTGCTGGGCGTCTCAGCGAACCCGAACACGGTGATAGGCTTGACTCTGTAGATCGGGTCTTCGGTGCCTCCTAGGTCCCACTCGTACTTTTTCTTGTACGCAACTATGAACGGCCGGAGTAAGGATGATTTCGAGACCTTCTGAGCAACACCTTCCAGGATGACTGCTTCGCCGGCCCCTTCCGGGCATACCGCACAATTGGGATTCGCTGCCAGGTTTCGGGCCTTCCGGGATTTTTGGCCTGTCGCGAAGTAGAACTCTCGACCAAGCCGGACCCCCCACACTGGCATAACGTGCGGCCTCCCATCGGGACGGGCGGTTACCAGCCAGTAGTTGTGCGACTCCATCAAACGTTTCTCGCCCCAGGCCCACGGTAACCTTCCTTTGCCTTTCTCGAACATCATTTCGTAGCCGGGCATGTGCGGCCGGCTCGCCCTAGGCCTAGGCCCTGAAGAACTTGGCATGTTCACTCCTCTACAGGGCACCTTGGGCCAATTACAAAAGACTGTTTGGTTGTCGAAAACCCTATCGACCAAGATTACTCAACGGTCTAGTGACCGGCGAGGTTTTTCGAGAGACCCGCTTCCGCGGTCCCCTAAGCACGTCTTGCTTTGGATTGACGGAGAACAGGTTCGAGGTTTTCCGGAAAAGTTAAACCTTATGAGTGCTAATCTTGGGCTTGTCCCGGCGGGTCCGATTGGCCAAGTACGCGGATATCTCGGTGAAGGGTTCTCTGGAGAACATTCAGGATATGGTCCGGCGGGCTTTTGGAGTGAACGGATTCAACGTGAATATGCTGGACGCGTCAAATGGGAAGGCGGAAAAGGGTAGTAAGGGCGCGAACGTGTTTCTCGGGGCCATGGCCACCCACCACGTGGTGGATTTTGAGATAACTCCCTCTGCCCAGGGAGGGACCCTTAGACTAACAAAAACTGGCTCAGGCGCTTCCGGAGGTTTGCTGGGCATGCGAAAGGCCAACAAGGAGTTCGAGAAGTTGACAGATACTCTCGCTTCCTGGTTCAAGGAGCAGGGAGTGCTCCTAGATGTCAGAAAAACCTAGGAAAAGGCGACTCTCTCAGAAGCTCATACAGGGTCACGCAATCCAATATTCGCCCATGTAATACCCCGCTTGCTGTGAGAGGTTATGATTCCAAGATACTTTTTCTTGACGAAGGGTGTCGGCAAGCACAAGGAGAATCTGTCATCCTTCGAGCTCGCCCTCAGGGACGCGGGCATACAGCATTGCAACATCGTGACCGTGTCCAGCATAATCCCGCCCAGCTGCAAACTCATACCCAAAGAAAAAGGGGTCCAGATGTTGCAACCAGGCGAAATAACATTCGTAGTCCTAGCTAGGAATTCCACTGAGGAGCCCCACAGGCTAATCGCATCATCCGTAGGTGTCGCCATTCCCTCAGAGGAGAACCAGTACGGATACCTCTCCGAACACCACTCTTACGGACAAACAGAGGAAGTCGCAGGGGACTATACAGAGGACCTTGCCGCGACGATGCTGGCTACCACCATGGGCCTGGCGTTTGATCCAGCGACGGCCTGGGACGAGAGAAAACAGATCTTCCAGTCTAGCGGGCTAATTATCAAGACCACCAGCGTCACCCAGTCGGCCACAGGAGACAAGAGCGGGCTCTGGACATCAGTAGTAGCAGCCGCTGTCTTCCTCCCGCCAACCGCGACCCTCCCTCAGAATGCACCAAGTGTGAGTGGGCCTGGGATCCAGGAAACTCTCCCGAAAACAGAGAGGGTAGCCCAGGCGAGACAAAACGACTTTCCTCCCCCCTAAGCCTGTTCCGATCAGACCCGGAGGCGGACGAGCTCTGTCCCAGGCTACCCTTTAACCAAGAAGATAGAAGAGCGTTGGGCTCGGATAAAGAGAACGTCCACCACTGTGTACCTCCCCCCGACTCGACCTCAGGCGACTCTGTAGATCAACCAGTTCTTGTCCTTGAAATTTATCAGACGATAATCCCCCTTCAACTTCCTGCCTCTAAGCAAGACATGGTACTTGCGAGGCTCTCTAACCTCCAGAATGTACTGGCCCTTGTCCCACACCTTCACAGTGCCCGCTCCATATTGCCCCTCGGGAATCGACCCTTCGAAATCATAGTAGCTCAGGGGATGGTCCTCCACCTCCACGGCGAGACGCTTGACCCCTCGCTCTAACGAGACCCCCTTCGGAACAGCCCAGCTCTTGAGAACTCCGTCAAGTTCCAGCCGAAAATCCCAGTGCAAACGGCGAGCGTGATGTTCCTGCACCACGAAACGTAAGGTCTCAGTTGAATGCGTGAGGGCTTCCTTGGTAGTAGCTCTGGGACTTTGACCTGTAGTAGGGCGTTTCTTCGACATGACTGAGGCAATATTCAGAGACTTGGCAGGAAATGACCTTTGCTCGCGATGTTTCAGCTCGGGATTAGATGTGCACTTTCATCGTGAGTTGAACCGACGGAGGTGGTTTGTACACTCCTCCTGAAGTGTTGGAAGATTAGAAGACCTAAGAGGATTCCTCCGAAAGCACCGGCAGGATACGAGAGTCCTTGAAAGCTGGGGGTTGCGATTATTACAAGGTTGCTAGCTGGCCCGAATGCGGCTGCCCCACAGGTGGCGGCGAACGGAACCAATCTCGAAGAACGAGAGGGGAAGAGGAGGGAACCCGTTGACAGCACGAGTAGTGCCAATCCTTCGGATAGGGCCATGTAGGAGATAGTGAAGGCTGCAAACACCGGCGGCCCGACTTGAAGCGCGGCGGCGACCAGAGGGTTCAGTTCCATTAAGGTTGTCGAGGATGAAAGGCCTTTGAGCGTCAATGTTAGGTCGCCGGCGACCAGAAGAATGGGAATTAGGTAGACCCAGCCATCTCGCCTTTCCATGAGACTGCGCAACTCGTCTAGGTCTTGACTGATTATCCACAGTCCTATCACAGATGAGATCACTCCGACTGCGAGGACTAGATTGACTCCATTGGGGATTGAACTGAATAATCCAGGTGCTAGAACCGTGAAGGAGGCTATCAGCTGGCTGGAGAGGATCCAGTAGATACCGGACCCGACTAGGAGAAGACCAAGGCCCGATGGAAATCTCAACCCATGTTATCCCACGGAGATGATTCTCAGTTTCAATGTTCGCGTCAGGGTCCAGTTTAGCAGTTTGACCCTTCAAGCAGTCATCCTCGGTTTCACTTTGAGAATGGAACCTATTGCTCCTCACAGAGCTGACTTGATTATTCTCATTCCCTCAGCCGAGTTGCGGAGAACAGTTCGACGGGAAGAGAAAACGAGCCGCGTATTTGTTTCTACTGAAACCAGTCATGGTCCGCAATGTAGCTTGCAACCTCGGTTCTGTGAAGTAGTTTCACCATCCTATTTCTGGAAAAGGTCGCGGACTAGATTCTTTGCCGGCCACGCCTGATGTTCAAATTTTCTGCTCTGCGACTTCAGACCTGTCGGTGAACCAGGTCGAGGAACGCCTAAAGACCCAGTTGACTCTTTCGATAACCGAGAGAATACATGTCGAATGGGTTTCCAAAGGAAGTTGACGGCGAGAATCGTCCCTTTCGTGACAGCACCCTGGATGGGTTGGTGGGAAAATGGAAGGCTACCGGGAAAATTGTGGGTAAACGGATTGAACAGTTTTGCGAAGCGCACTGGTTTCTTAACCACCAGTTCTTGCGAGTTCACTTCATAGACGCTGCTTCCAAAGCCCGTCGAGACCGAAGAGGCGAAACCGTTCTGAGGGCTGAATATGAAGCGATGGTCTTTGTTGGATATGATAACATGAGCGAACGTTACGTGGTTCACTGGTTGGATGTCTTTGGGGGTAGGTTTTCAGAAACATTGGGGTTTGGGACGCGAACAAAGAGGAATTCCATTCGATTTGTGTTTGAGGGCCGTCTGGGCCGCTCCACAACACGTTTACTTAGAATCCGAGAAGTAGGATCTGGTCCATCCTAATCAAACAAAAAGATGAAAATGGGAGGTGGACTGTGTTCGCCGAGGAGACTCTCCAAAGAGCTCTGTAAAAGCAGATTTTCCCGGACTCCGGGTCTCAGACGGTGGGTTTGATGTTCTGGTTTAGCCGGAAGAAGTTTGTCGGGTCGTATTTGTTCTTCAAAGTTACTAGGCGCTCATACGCTGTTTTCCCATAGGCCGCCCGGACCCGAGCATCGCCCTCCTCTCCAAGAAAGTTCACGTAAACTCCTCCGCTTGCGTAGGGGCGCATGGCCGCAAAGAACTCCTTGGCCCAGTTCACATGCTCCTCCTTCTCCCGAGGGTCCTGCCACATGGCTATGATGTTCAGCGCGAAGGGCGCTTCCCGGTGTCCATACGCGTTCTCATCATTCCCGACTCGGCTGACGTGGCCTGCAATGTGGTGAATGTGCACTTGGGTCAGTGGAGATCTGGCCCGGCCTGTGAAATCGACAATGGTGTCAATCGCCCTGTCACTCAACTCGGTCAGGTAATCGGACTTCCAATAGTTCTGCATACCAGATGGCGCTCCTTCGTCTAGCATACTTTGCAGAACAGTGTAGGGCATGGGCTGGATTAGGTCTACGTCGGGGCGTCCAAAACTCCGCAGAGGCTTAACTTCTGCCTCCCCCTGCTCCGCAGAGCCCGCGTAGCATAAGACGACGGCAACAACTGGCTTGCCGTGCAAGCTCTGTGGGATGAAGGGTAAGGGAGGAGCAGTTATGAACCCGACAAGAGTTGTCAACTCCTCAGAGGTTTTCGAGGCGAATTCCCGGTAGAACCTTAACACCTCCCGGGCCCTCTCGCCCTTGTACAGAACCATTCCTCCGAGGACAATGGGTCCCACGGGGTGTAGCTTGTACTCGAAAGAGGTGACTACTCCGAAGTTTCCGCCTCCACCCCTCAGCCCCCAGAAGAGGTCGGAGTTCTCCGTCGCACTGGCCATTAGGAACTCGCCATCAGCAGTTACTACATCAGCTGAGGTCAGATTGTCGCAAGTCGTGCCGTACTTTCTCATCAGCCAGCCAATCCCCCCACCCAGGGTAAACCCCGCTATGCCAGTGGTCGAGACTAGACCCCCTGTGGTGGCAAGGCCAAAAGCTTGAGTTTCATGGTCAAACTCTCCCCAGGTAACCCCCCCTTCAGCGATGGCGGTCCGACCGGCAGGGTCCACTCGGATCCCTTTCATGCGGGACAAGTCAATTACCATTCCTCCCTCGCAGACCGCGTTTCCGGCCACGTTGTGACTTCCACCCCTGACCGCGACAAGCATTCTGTGTTTCCGGGCGAACTTCACTGCTTGAATCACGTCAGCTGTACCAGTAGGCCGAACTATGAGGGCAGGGTGTCTGTCGATCATTCCATTCCAAACTTTTCGAGCCTCATCATAATTCCCGTCGCCGGGAAGAACTAGTCCTCCTCTCAACTGCTTCTTGAATTCGGCGACCTCGGGAGCCCAGTTGTTGGTTCGCGAGGCGAGAGTTTCTGATTGGGTAGTCAAGGCTAGAGTTCGCTGAGGCTGGCCGGGCATATGAGATTGTGGTTTACTTTATAGTGTTACAATGTGTTTCAACTAGTCCATGTCGGGCCAATGGACGAAAACGGTCCTCAGGAGCGTTCGCCTACCCAAGCAACTAGAAGAGGTTCTTTCCAAAGACGCGAAAGCTAAGGGCCTCAGCGTTAACGCACTAGTCTCTACCATACTGACAAAGTACGCAGAGTGGGATCGGTTCGCTGAAAAGTTCGGGTTCGTAACGATCACAAGAACGGGTTTCCGGGCCATTCACGACGCCCTTGACAAAGATACTCTTGTGAAACTGGCTGTAGAGCTGGGGTCTCAAAACCCTAGGGAGATGACCCTGTTCTGGTTCAAGAAGCTCAATTTCGAAACGTTCCTCTCATACCTCAACCTCATCTGCCGCTACGGACGGGTAGGAGAATACGAGTTGGAAATGGATGGCAAAAACTGCACGATACTATTTCATCATGGTCTGGGCTTCAACGTGTCGCACTACATTGGCCATTTTCTCACTGAGGCTGTCCGGGCAATCGTGCACGTAGTCCCGACGACCGAGGTGGGACGAAACTCTCTAGTGTTGAAGTTTGAAAGACCGTAGTGTCAGGCGGGGCCAGGAAGAGGCCATAAAGGGTTCGATTCTACAATTTTCATTTGTTGAAACACAGCTTCAGCATTCGTTCGTTGCCGACCGCTACTATCGTGATATAAGCTACTATCAAAGTAAACGATAAATAGACTTGGTCTCGGGCATACTCTCATGGTTACCACGAGCCCCCGCAATCTCTTATTAGCAGCGGTACTGGTCTCCGCAATCGTTGGAAGCGTCACGGGATTAGCCACGAACTACCTAATGCGGACTAGCCCGACTCCTCAGACCAGAGACTTCTACCTCTTCGCCCGGGACCTCTCCTTCAACTTCAGCCTAACGTCAGGACCTAGTGCGTTGACCTCCGATTACATCTACTCTGCCAACTATATCGTGGTCAACAAAGGTGACACTTTGGTGGTTCATTTTTACAACCCAACAGATGAACACCACTCTTTCACCATGGAATCGCCCTATGCAAACAATGTGACTGTGGCTGAGCAACCCACTGACCCGAGCCCGATTCATGACGCGACCGTAACCATAGCTGCGAGCCAGGCTGGAACGTTTCAGTTCCACTGCGTATTCCACCCCCCCCAAATGAGGGGCAACCTGATAGTGCAAGGCTGAGAAACCCGCCTTGCGGTGAAGAATACTTCAATTTTTCCAGATTAGGCTATTTAGAGCTCGAAGCTGAAACTCGGCTTCGAGTTAGTCGTGAAATTTGACTCACCCGCAGGCTTCTTGTACTACGAATATCGACCTGATCGAAGAGCCGGTCAGTTGTAAGAAAGAGGGAGTTTACACTTTTACCTTGAATGCGGCTCATTAGCCTGACGTCCTCGTACAGTTGTGGGTAGTGCTGGTAGCGGTGCTGGTGCTGGTGTTCGTGCTTTGCTGAGAAGTGCTACGAGCAACGCCTGTGACAGCGGCGAAAGTGTTCCCGAGCGTAAAGACGGTCAGGCCCACTCCGAAACCTACTATCAGGATTATCAATAGTACTGAGCGGAGTGAGAAGCTCCTTCGGTTAGCATTTCCACTTTTCTCTTCCAATTTTTCACCTCTACTACCCTCCTAGATGCAGCGGCCATGACCAATACTGTTCTCCTAGGAACTTCTTTAAATGAAATGAAGGTACTTCAATCCTCTTGGTTTTTTTGAGGTAACTTTTGACGGGTCTTGCCGCTTTCGCCAGAGTCGAGGAGGGAGGCGGAGAAGAGACTCACGGTTCTCAAGATGATTGAACTGTTCTCGGACCGTTGCCCCAAGAGCACCCTTCTGAACGGGCCTTTTGGCGGGGACGACAAGGCGTTCGATAGATTGTGGGGGCTTCCTTGTCATTTGCCCCAGACCTCTCCTCCCGTATACGGGTCCAGAAAGTTCAACTGCATATCCAACACGTTCTGGTAGACCTTGCCCGCCTCTGTCCTCGAGTAGAGAGTGGCCCTTTCCTCTTGGGCAGCCATCACCAGTTTTGTCCTGGTTAGTACACCGCTGGGCCCGCTAGACCTTATCGAGTTTGCTTCTCACGTCAATAATCTCGGCCCAATACAGAACATGTGTTCTCGTCGCGTGAAAGGGTCAAGACTTAGGGATATAACAGAATTCCTAGGAGAATGGAATAGTTCTGACGCCTTCGGCATCTAAGAAGAGAGTGGAGGTGAAGAGTGGAATGAAGATGCGAAGATGTATTGTGTGTGGTTCCGACGAGGTCTTGTTATCGCTTGGAGGCTCGATTGGTGCACTGTAGCGCTGCCAAGAATGCCAGTACGTGGGACCGATGGTCATCGAAGGCGAGGAAAGGGAGAGCATCACGGTGAATCCTTACCTAAAGAAGAACGGGTTGGGGTAGTCCGGGACCAAAACAACAGGTTGGCAGGAGAAGACCTGTTCCGGACCTGAGTAGAGTCACCAACGGAAAGGGGTCGGGTTTTGTGGGTCCCAACCCCAGCTGGGACTCGTCACTCAACAGCCTTTCCTTCACTGTTCCCTTCTTTAGCAGACCTTGGAGTGTTCCCTAGGGCCGTCCCGGTATTAACCGGGTACATTACCCAGGCGAGGCGCAGGTTTTCAACACGATCTACGAAGGCAACCGACCTGTGAAAGCTTTGGATTCGGCTTAAACGGCTTGTCTCATTCAATCAATTCTCCTCGAACGAATTTAAGAGGCTGTTCGGGGAACACTCGTTTGGGCGGGGGTTCCCGAGACCCCTAGACGGTCCAAGAGGAGACCTTCAAGGGCGGGACTCAGGTCAAAGGGGCAGGTCCGTTTCCCCAGAACAGGACGCGGTGCTTGACTTAAGATCCCAGCGCAGGAGAAATCCTGTGGCGAAGGCCTTCGTGGGTTCGAATCCCACCCCCCGCACCAAACTCGGACCTCGTGAAGCTTCAAGCCTCCACTCCTGTTCTGATTCCTGGGAGGGAGGCTTGCCGTGGATTGGCTCCTGGTTACCGGTGTCTACTTCTTCGTCTTCTTTGGAGGCAGCTTGCTAGCCCAGTCTAAGGACCGGGAGACCCATTGGCGTACCGTCTGGGGTCGGTCTCTCCAGGCTCTTGGCAATATTACGTAGTCTTTCATGGGCTTTCCTTTCATAGGCTCCAATACTGACGCGCCCTCTTTCAAGAGAAGGACCTGCTGGTCCTCATCGGAGAGGCGTACGAACAGGTCGTTTCCAAAGAGTCCAAGGAACATGTTTCCATTCACGAAAGCTGACAGATTGCCAAACAATGGGCGAACCGTGACCCGGGGGTCATCTGGTACGATGGATTTGAAGAACTCCCTAGAATCTGCGTCCGGTCGAGGAATCTTCATACCAACCGACTCGGGAAACGCGGTTTAATAGTTCAAGGGTTCACAATCAGACCGGCCGTCGAACCCAATACGAATATTGCAGAAGAGGGCACGTTTAAGAGGGGCCTGGGAACGCCATCCGGCTGAAGACTTATGGAATCAGCAACAACCGTTAGTCAGCCTCAACCGAAACTCCACAGCATTGTACACTTCGAAATACCCGCTTCTGACCCATCCAAGGTCAGCAAATTCTACGAGCAGCTCTTCGGCTGGAAGTTCAACAAATGGCAAGGAAGCCCCATGGACTACTGGCTCATATCCCACAAGGACGCCGCAGAAAATGACACGATGGGCGGCCTCTTCAAACGCAACAGTCCCAATGAGGGATTCCTAAACTACTTCTCCGTCAGTTCCATCGACGCATCCGTTGCCAAAGCCACGAGTGCAGGTGCACAAGTGGTCACCGCTAAGCAGGAAATCCCAAGCATTGGATACTTCGCGGTGCTGAAGGACCCTGACGGGAACACCTTCGCCCTCTTCCAGTCCACAGGCAGAATGTAGCACTAAACTCCCAACTCTCTCCCAACTCCCTTTTTCTACCACCCCTGATCGAACCCAACCAGACTCCGTTGCACTCTGAGAGGCGAGCCCAGTTCCTTCTGCTCGCTGACCAGTCGCGGCTACGAAGTACCTACGCGTGCAATAGTTATGAGACACCCAGCTGTTCGACAAGAGAGTCATGCCTGATACAGTGACAGTCATAACTGGCGCTAGTAGTGGAATAGGCGCCGCCCTAGCCCGGCAGCTCGGGTTGAAGGGCCACGGGCTCGTTCTCGCCGCGAGACGTGAGAAGGAGTTGAGACTGGTTGTAAGTCAAACCGGAGCCGAAGCCCTATGCGTGACCACAGATGTTACCCGTAGAAGAGACCTAGAGCGCCTACGAGACCTCGCTCTGGACAAGTATGGCCATGTCGATGTCTGGGTGAACAACGCGGGACGAGGTATCACAAGGCCAGTGATGGAATTGACAGACCAGGAATTCGACGAGATAGTAAACGTGGTATTGAAATCGGTATTCTATGGAATGCAGACAATCATACCCTACTTCCAAGAACGCGGCCAGGGCCACCTGATCAACGTCTCCTCCTTCCTGGGCAGAGTCCCGCTCGTGCCATACCGGTCAATATACAGCGCCTCCAAGAGCGCAGTGAACAGCCTGACCGCCAGCCTCCGCATGGACATTAAGGCAAAGTATCCTCGCATTCACGTTTCAGTGGTAATGCCTGGTGTCGTGGACACCAACTTCCACAACGTGGCAGGACCATCCCTACAAGTAAGGGCCGGTGGTAGCCTTGGACCCACGAAGGTAGAGTCGGCCGATGAGGTGGCGGCCAAAATCGTGTCTCTCATAGAGCATCCTGTAGCTGAGCTCTACACGAGCGCATCTCAGCCGGAACTCGTTCGGCGGTACTACCAAGATGTGGGCCTGTTCGAAGAGAATCTACTGCAGAGAACCTCCAACACTTAGGCTGACAAAGGCGAAGGCCGGTTGGTCCCAAGAAACCGCCCTCCCTATTCTGAGAGCAGTTTCCAAGACATGACGATGCTAATGGTGGAGAATATGGCTGCGAACCCGGGCTGGTGGCTCGAACCAATCAACATTTTGATCGGGGAAAACTCTTGCCGAATCGCGTTCTCTAGGGCTTGCCCTTGATCCTTATCGTGCGCAGGATAATCCAGTAGGCCACGGCTCCCATGGCCGCCAAGGGCAGTGAGGTAGCAAGTAAAGTTGCCAGTGCGTTCGTGTCAATCGGGTTACCGCCGAAAGCTGAGGACCTTAAGACCCCTGCAGCCAGGCTCAAGGGATTATACTGGGCAATAGTGGCAATGGGACCCGGAAGATACTGGGCTATTGTCGTGGCAGGATAGAATACTGTGCTAATGGTCACCAAGGACACCTGGAGGGCCTGGGCGTACACCCAGTACATCTCTCCACGCCTGGAGATGCTGGCGAGGAAAGCGGCGATTCCTGCTATTCCCGTTGACAGTACAAAAAGGAACGGAAGGATAAGAATTGCGTTCAGAATGCCTTGGGGTGGAAACACGACAGACGCTATTATGAGCAAGATTCCTGAGTAGACTATTCCTCCCAGCCCACCAGATATTATGTTGGCCACGACCAGGCCAGAGGTTCTGACCGGCAGGGTCATGTAGTACTGGACAACCCCGTCCCGGAGGGCGAGCCATATTCGCCGCCCCGTATCGGTGGCCGCTGAGAACAATCCGACTACTACTATTCCTGGAATCAGGAATCGGAAGTAGTCGAAGCTTATCACGTTCTTGTAGACCAGCCCCGTGACCAGCATGTCGGAGACGTTGAGGGTGATCAGTATGGCCATCAACCACTTGGTCCGGAAGAAGTACGAAAAGTCTGCCCGAGCAACCCTGACGAGCCGGGAGAATTCGCTCAGGCCGCCTTCACACCCTCAATGATCTTGTCAACTATTCCAGCACTCAACGACAACGTCCCCACGGCCACGGCTGTCACCACCACTGCAGCAACGGTTGGATTGAGCAAATATGACGGGTCGTAGCCGAGAATCCACCGTGTCAGGTCGGCCCCGTAGGTCAACGGGTTGAGGCTTGAGACTGGAGAGTAGAAGTTCGGCATGATTATGAGAGGATAGAAGATCGTACTGAACCGGACCAATAAGGCGGAGAGGCTCGCGAGAACTGCACTGTAAATGTCAACGGACTTGAAGGCGATGAAGGAAAAAGAGACCATGATTCCGGAAATGCCAAGTCCAAGAAGAAACAGGGCCAGCATGGAGAAGACAACTCCCTGAACAGTCAGCCTGCCCAGGAAGTACAGTACTCCCAGTAGTGGTGGAAGCACCTTCGCCATAGTATTCACGACCCCGTAGAGTGCTTGTGAAGCGAGAAACCCCCTCCTGGAAACGGGCAGTGAGAGGAAGTAGGGCAGTTCTCCCTCGTGAGCATGCTCGACAAAGTGCCTGCCAACATCAGCGCCGGAATCGAACACAATGATCACCATCAAACCGATGGCGTAGAAGAAGAAATAGTCGGGAAGTTTCGTCGTGGAGACGAGCTTTGACATTAGGGACCCGTAAATAGAAATCTGCAAGGCGAAGAGGCCCCAGGACAGGAAGAACCAGGTGCGCTGGGACAGTAGGATTCCAATGTTGAACTTGGCCAGGGTCAGGACCCGGTTCAAGGCTGATCCTCCAAACCCCTGCCCGTGAAGTGTAGGAACACGTCGTCTAGGGAGGGCTCGCTTATTCGGATTGATGATATCTTCGCGCCCAGGTTGTAGCTAGCTGAGGCCATCTTGGGAACCCAGTCCTCCGCCCTGGACACCTTGGCCCGCAACTGGTTGCCTTCAGGGGAAAGAGTCAGGCCCCCGCCGAGGCTCTTCAGATCTTCCGCTAACTTGGTCGACATGGGGTCCTCGAAATCCACCTCGACAACATCTCCTCCAGCGATCGCGTCCTTCAACCTAGGAATCGTATCGCAGACTACTCGGTGTCCTTGGTGGAGGATCGTCACCCTGTCGGCCAGGTACTCGGCTTCCCGCACCTCGTTTGTCGCCACGATGACCGTAGTTCCCTGGTCCCTCAGCTCCTTGATCTTGTCCCAGATCTTCCTCTTACCCCTCAAATCCACCTGGCTGGTGGGCTCGTCGAAAATTGCCAGTTTCGGCCGCTGAATGAAGACCTTGGCCGTCTCCAGCCTTTTCGCCTGGCCCCCTGACAGGTGCATGAACATCTTATCCTTAGACTCCCACAACTCCAAGTCCTTCATCGTCCGCTCGATCAGGTCCTGGCGTTTCACCGGGTCGATGTCGAACATGGACGCGTGAAACCGTAGAATTGACGAGGGCTTATGACGCCAGAAGCCGCGGGCCTCCTGGAACGCAATACCCATCACCTCCCGAACCCTAGTCCCATCCTCCACCACATCCAACCCCATAACCTTCACCGTGCCGGACGTGGGTTTTAGGATAGTGCAGAGAATCATGAGAAGTGTGGTTTTCCCGGAACCGTTCGGTCCCAGAATTACCATTATCTCACCTTGGTCGACGGCAAAGTCTAGGCCCCGAAGAGCATCTGTCTTCCCATACTTCTTTGAGAGGTTGAGCGTTTCCACTGCGTTCAAGTTGGAGAAGAGTTTGGGCTCACGGGTGAACGATAAAAACCTGATACTTCAAGAAGGCAAGCGAAGCCTATAGTTCACGAGATATCGGGGTCTGAGTTTGAAGGCAAACTCGAGGTCTGCAAGGAAACCGAAGCGTGCTGGGGATAAACAAGAAGTGGCATAGGGAGAACAGGATGCCCAGAAACCCTTCTCTAGACGAGAGAGTCCAGTGGCACCTTGACCACAGCAGAAACTGCGGTTGCAGGCCCATACCCCCAAACCTCGATGCTCAAATCAACAGGAGAAAACTAGGCCGACCAGCCGCAGCTGGTAAGTCACCGCTCTAAGCTTGAAAAGGGGCATGTAATCCTGCTTCCTCTCGAAGAAAACAGGGGTGAAAATGAACCCGTTCTTCCAATCTGGGAGCCCATTACATTCACTCACCTAACGCTCGTGAACGAAAAGTCGTAGAAACAAGGGTGGGAAAAACCCGAGACAGGCAGATTCCACGCCCAGAACAGAAAAACTCGCCCAAAAACCCTGCCAGACAGAAAACGACTCTCAAAGGGGGGGGTACGTCAACGCCTTTCAAGACCTGAGAGACTGTAGTCTCGAAAAACCGTCCTCATCGTTTTCTCCGAAGGAACAACCTCCGGAGAAGGTCCGAACCCCGTTTCAAACCCTCATCATCTCCCTTTCTGAAAAGGAAGAAAAAGGGAAAGAAGCCTCTCAACACCGTTTCCCTAAACCGCCTAGTCGTACTCGTCACGCTCAACGATGGTGAGAGACGGAGCTTGCATTCAGGCCCGAAGACCCATCTGAACGTCATTGCAGCCCTTGACATTTGGTACTGAGATGTGACGAGAACATCGGGTGAGAGGTTCAGTCGCCTGCAAATCCTCTTGGCAAAGTAAGCATTGTCAACCGTGCTATTCGAGTTTCCATCGACAATCAGCTTGCGTGCGGGAAGACCGTGCTCCAGAGCCACCCCTTCCATGTAACCCGCTTCTTCCCCAGTACCCAGAACAACAATCCAACTCTCCGGGCCGGCACGAATCATTTCAACCGCCCACGCCACCCGGCCCCCAGCATCCTCCTTGACCGGGGTCCCTAGGACAAAAATAGCTCTACGAGGTTGACCATCAATCGACCTCGCCACAATCGCATCACCGAGGTTCGAGCTATTACCCCTAGTCCCCGGATCTTTGAGGAGGCGGATATCAACTCCTCCGTCATACCATCCGAAAATACTCATCCTTCGAATCAGCGCTGATATTCGCCAGTGGAAGAACCGCGATACGTTTACCATCGGAAGGTTGTCCAGGCAGTTGCTTCTCGGTTTCCTCAGCACCGCCCATCAGGCAATCCACGGCTAATCCAGCCAAAAGTCCTGAGAAGTGCTTAAGCTTGCCGTTCCATAGATTCCCAGGGCCAGCCCGTCAGTGACAGGAACCGAAGACTCGGGGGCGTTACCAGAAACGATAAAGCCGGCTGTTTCAAAGTCCTAAGACCGTGAGCACTACTAAGGGTCTAGGCGAAGAGCTGGCGAAGCTGTCCCTGGATACAGCTTCGAAAGAGAACGCCACTTATGCTGACCTGAGGCTGGTCCACACTAGGAACGAAGAGGTCAGCGTCGTCAACGAGAACTCGACCACCGAAGTGATACAATCCCTCGGAGTTGGGGTGCGAGTCCTTTACGCTGGGTCCGGCTGGGGTTTCGCCGATACGGACGAAACTGACCGTGACAGCATAAGAGAGGTCACTCTGAAAGCGCTCTCTCTAGCAAAAGGAGCCTCAAAGCTCGGGTCCAAAGTTCCCTTCGCCAAGGAGCCAGCATATGTGGAATCTTGGGAGTCCCCGGTGAAGAAGGATCCCTTCCCAGTTTCCTTAGACGACAAGTACGCAGTCCTTCGCGAGGCGACCGGACGGATGAAAGGGGAAGGCGTGGTTGTGAGGAGAGGCGGAATGTCCTTCACCTCTCTCGAAAAATACTTTGCCAGCTCGGAAGGCTCGCGAATACACCAGAAGATAACCTACTCCGGCGGCACCATCATAGTAGCGGCCAAGGGGACAACGGGCCTCCAGCGCCGGTCCGTCCAGCAGTACATGTCCACTGGATACGAACTCATCGACCAGTTGGCCCTGCCCGACCAGGCCCCTGAACTCGCCAAGGACGCTCTAGCGCTGGGAGGCGCGAAGAAATGCCCCGAAGGAAGGTCCGACATAATCCTCAGCGGCGACCAGGTCGCGCTCCAGGTTCACGAGTCCTGCGGCCATCCGATAGAACTTGACAGGGCTCTTGGCTACGAAGCCAACTTTGCAGGAAGGAGCTTCCTAACACCGGACAAGCTTGGAAAACTGCAATACGGCTCGGAGCATGTCAACATTGTCATGGATGCCACCTCCAGCCACGGGCCGGGGCTCGGAACCTTTGCGTATGATGATGAAGGAGTCAAAGCACAACGGAAATACGCGATTGAAAAAGGAAAGTTCGTCGGGTATCTCATGTCTCGGGAGACCGCTTCGAGGGTGGGGGAGCCGAGGAGCAATGGCTGCATGCGGGGTGAAGGATACAAGCTCCCCATAATCAGAATGACCAATGTGAGCCTTGAACCAGGCGAATGGAACTATGACGAACTCATCGAAGATACCAAGGATGGGATCCTTATGGTCACAAACTACGGGTGGAGTATTGACCAGAAACGCTATAATTTTCAGTTCAACTGTGAGAAGGGATACCAGATCCACAACGGTAGCCTCGGAGAAATGATAAGGGGGCCCGGATACTCGGGCATAACCCCGGAATTCTGGAACAGCTGCGATGCAATATGCGATACGAAGAGCTGGGTACTCTGGGGAACACCAAACTGCGGCAAAGGTCAGCCCGGCCAGGTTATGGTAACCGGTCACGGAGCTTCCCCGGCGAGATTCAGAAACATCAAGGTTTTCGGGGCCTAAGCCAATGTCCCAGAATCTAGTCCAACAGACGAGTTCACTCAGGGAAAAGGCCCATGAGATCTTCGGTATGGTGAAAGATTTCGCCCGGGAGGCCAGTGAAGTCGAAATAACCCTAGTAACCAACATCGGGGAGTATCTCAGGTTTGGAAACAACGAACTGGGACAATCCCAGTACACCAAGAGCAGAAACCTATCGGTCCGAGTCGCATCGGGCAAGAAACAGGCCAGGTCTACCACGGGAAGGCTGGAGAAGAGTCAGGTCGAAAGGACTGTTCAGAAAGCCCTAGCACAAGTGCGCTCGGGTCTTGATGACCCGGACTACCTGCCCATGCTGGGACCACAAAAGTACCACACAATTGACCGCTATCATGAAAGAACCGTTGAGACCCCAGCTGAGCAGAAAGCAGCGGGGGTAGGCTACGCGATCAACCTGGCTAGGAAGAACGGGCTGCTGGCATCGGGGGTGCTGGGGACCAGTGCAGACCACGCCTGGATGCTGAACACTTCAGGCCTGGAAGCCCACTACAAAGGAACATCAGGCTACTTCTCACTGACAATGGACGCAGACAATGGCAACCAAACAGGCTACGCCCTCTCCTCCTTCGCGGACCTTCGCGAGTTAGACCCTGAGAAGGTCGCGGAGACCGCTCTCGGAAGAGCAAGGATGAACAAGGGCCAGGCAGAGATTTCACCGGGGAAGTATGACGTTGTCATCGACCCGTACGCCTGGAGTGAAGTGCCACTGTTCCTCACAGTATCGGCCAGCGCTGGCTTCACTCCAGACTTCGGAATGAGACAATACAAGGAAGGAAGAAGCTACCTGTCCGGAAGGCTGGGTGAGAAGATCCTGGGCGAGAACATTACCCTAGATGACGATGTAAACCATCCCCTCCAAAGAGGGCCCAGTTTTGACGGCGAAGGCTACCCTAAGAGCAAGCTAACACTAGTCGAGGATGGAACGCTGCGAAACCTAGCTTCCTCGCGGATCTCGGCGCAAAAGTACGCCGACGCTAAGCCTACAGGCCACGAATTACCATTGCCCAACCCGCTAGGCGAGCTTCCGACCAACTTGGTCATTAGGGGCCGGGGTACAACTAAGAGCACAGAACAACTTATCGGGGAGCTGGACAAGGGACTGCTGCTGACCAGGTTCTGGTATGTCCGAGAAGTTGAGCCTAAGAGCAAAACCCTCACCGGCATGACTAGGGACGGAACGTTCCTGATTGAAAAGGGGGAGGTCAAGCGGCCGGTCAAGAACCTACGGTTTAACCAGAGCCTCCTTGAGCTGCTCAGCAACGTCGAAGGATTCACGGAACCGGTGAGAAACCTGGCCGCCTTTGGCCAGTCAACAATCGTACAGCCCGGGGTCTTGGCGAGGGACTTTAACTTCACCAGCGTCTCCATCTTCTAGAACAGCTGACGCGGTAGGAAAGAGTCTACCAGTGAACCGGAGGGCTGACCGGCGCCGCTTTCTGAGCCTCAACCAGTGTAGACATTCCACATGTTTCTCGCTCTTGCCGTGGACAACGTCTAGGTAGACTTCCCGAAGCCGCTCGGTGACAGACGACGGGACTCTAAAACCCGGGCTAGTGTGGGAATGGCCTGCCGGAGGGCTGGGCGGGGCGTGTTCCAGCGACCCAAAGGCTAAGCTTTCTTCTTGGTTCTAGGAGCGGTTTATGGTTTTGGGGCAGGATTTCCAGGGTCCCCTCGGGAGTCTAGGAAAGAATTTTTTTTCGGCGCTGGGACATAAGCGTCGTTGGCGCCTCGGTCGCGATGATGGTTCTTTCTGGGTAACGGTCGCGCTCTACGGTGGTGTCGGCGAAATTGGTAGTAATAGGGTACAGGTGGAGGACAGAGATATCGTCAAGGAGTCAAGGACCGTAGCCAGGGTCCTTGTCCGAAGGCTTCCTTCTATGCAGGGTTTCGTATAGTGCCAAATCATAACCTAACTTCAGCACTCCCGCAAATACGAAGGGGGACCCGACCCACAAGTTCTCGATTGCAGAACCAGCTAGGAAGGGGCTGATGGATTGGGAGAAGCTACGCGTGGAGTTGGTGAGGCCAGCGGCGGCTGTCCTATCGGACTGAGGGACCACGCTCATCACGTATGATTGCCGAGGGGCAACATCCATCTGAGACAGGGACTGTCGGCAGAGCAGGAGAAAGACGGCCGTCACAGCCGATGGGGCGAAGGGGATGGCGGTCAGGAAAAGGTTGGATGGAATGTGGGTGAATACCATGGTTCTGATCAGCCCGATCCGCCTGCTTATCCTCTCCGCAACGAGAAAGGAGATGGCGGTCACAACCTGTGAGGCTGCAATGAGCGGGCCCAAGGAGCTAAGCTGTAAGTGGTATCGCAGGAAAAAGTAGTACGGTATTATGCTCAAGCCGATGAAACCGCCTCCAAAGGAATCCACGGCGAATAATGCGGACAATTTCAGAACGATTCTCTTCGAGGGTTCCGACAAGACACGACGGGCTGTAGGTGAGGACGTGTTTTGTTCGACCCCCCTGGACATGGTTGAGTACAGGGCCACGCCGAGCAGACCTGTGACTAGATAGCCTAGAAAGAGAGGCCGGTATGCGGCCAGGCCGGTCCCGGAGAACTGGGGTAGGCCGGCTATCAGGGCACCGGATCCGGCGGCGCCGTAACCAACCAAGTTGTACACGCTGAAGGTGAGTGTCCTACGGCTGGAATCGGAGGCGGTGGGAAGAATCGCTTGTTCAAGGGAGAGATATGGGCCGACTTCACCTGCGCCAACAGACATGTTGCCAATAATACCCGCCGCCACCGGTGCCCACGGAGAGGTGGAGAGAAAGAGAACTGCAGCTGCCACACAGTCAGTCAGGGCGAAGAAGATCAGGGTTCGCCTGCGGCCAATGCGATCAGTTACAAGGCTGGCAATGAATGTGTAGAAGGCGCTGGTGACAGTCGTGAGTGTGAGGACCAGCCCAACCGCGACGGGGCCAAACCCCAGTTGGCTAAGATAGATGGGGAACAGGACGCCCAGGAAACCGTAGGGAATTGTCCGCACCGCCTTTTCAAGAAGGATGATCTTCCCGTTTCTGGCCAGCCAGTCAAGCTGCAAGACGAAGTGCCTTCCTTTCTCCCCGAGATTCTAACGCTCTAAGGCTGCATGGGCATCGACTGGGATGGAGCGCTCTTTCAGCCCGGTACCCACTCAAGCTCCATGTGAATCTCAAGTTTGTAATCCTCCCTTCCATAGAGGGACTTCATCGAGATTGGCTCGGCGGGTAAAATCTTCGCTTTTGACGAAGCATAATTCGACTAGCCTTATATGCCCACAGAACTTCTACCTAAGTAGATAATCTACATCGGAGAGAATTGGACCTGAAGTGGGTAACTAGAGAGAAAGCGAAGGTGGACAGAATAGCGTGTCCATGGCTAATCAAGAAATTTGTGGACAAGAACGCCGAGTTTCTGTTTGTCCCGAACGAGAAGATTCCACAGGTAGCCAAGGAACAGGGTGCGATACCGTTCGACTGTACAAACGTGGAACTTACACACTACAAGGAGGGCGATAAACAGTATGTTAGCTTCGACGCGATAATCAGGAAGTACAAGTTGAAGGACCCGGCCCTCTTAGAACTGGCGAAGATTGTGAGGGGGGCAGATGCAAAAATCCCCGATGCTCCACCCGAATCTGCCGGACTTGAGTCAATAGCCCATGGTTTCAGGAACCTTGCAAAGGACGATTTTGACAATATGAGAATCCAGTTTCCGACCTACGATGCACTCTACAAGTACTGTCAACTCATGGTCGAAGGAAATACCAAACTGGAGTACAATGTTCCCCAGCCTGCAAGGTAGTGCCCGAGTATTAGCCTGAGACATCTAGGCTACATCGAACTCCCAGCCCATCAAAAGAAGGGCGGCTTCGACCATGCGGCAGTCCACACTAAGACAGGCACAGTGTACTTAGCCCATACATCCAACGACGCCGTCGACGTGATTGACTCCCGTCGAGACAAATACCTGCATTCCATTCCTCAGCTTCCGGGTGTGGCGGGGGTCCTAGTCTCCAACGAAAAAGACCTGGTGTTCACTTCCAACCGTGGAGAGAAGACAATTGGGATGTTTCGGCAAGGCATGGAGACTAACTTGGAGAAGGTGACGGTGGGGGGTTTTCCCAACGGGCTAGCTTTCGACGATTCACGGGAGCATCTCCTAGCGGCGAACGTTTCCAAGCCGGAAGATCCGGTGAACGTCACTATCTCAATGGTAGATGTGAAGAGGAGGATCATGATATCAGATCTGGGAGTCCTGGGTAGAACCCGTTGGACCGTCTACGACAAGGCTCAAGACCGGTTCTACGTTAACATCGCTAAGCCGTCCAAGGTGATCGTTGTCAAAGGCGACGACCCTAACAAAATAGAGTTCAGCTACGATATTCCTGCGAATGGTCCCCACGGACTTGACGTCGATGTGAAAGGCGATAGGCTATTCTGCGCCTGTGATGAAGGAGGCGTCTACCAAGTAGACCTTCGCACGAATAGT
>WNGK01001322.1_pt1 | contig 69434 bp, 66 predicted proteins | sample 5400601 | NCBI WGS metagenome assembly WNGK01 (sample SAMN13153376, study PRJNA577476) | soil metagenome | isolation source: 60 cm soil or saprolite under Garry oak tree replicate 1 | place: USA:California | collected 2016-06-15
CCGTGGCACCGGCGGCGTCCCTGCGGACGGATTCCACTTTTGCTTCCGTGAAAATGCGGATTCCCCTCTTGCGAAAAGCCTTTTCCAACTCCACGGAAATTTCCTCGTCTTCCAGGGGCACCGCGTGCGGAAGCATTTCGAGGATGGTTACTTCCGAGCCGAAGGACCGAAAAATGGAGGCGAATTCAACGCCCACCGCGCCGGCGCCTACCACCACAAGAGTTTTGGGGATTTGCGGCAGCTTCAGGATGTCGCGATTGCCGACAATCACTTTACCGTCGAAGTCGACGCCGGGCAGGGAGCGCGCCTCCGAGCCGGTGGCAAAAAGGATATGGGTGGCTTCGACGTCTGCGGTTTTTCCGGCATTCTCCACTTGCACATGGTGCGGCGCCGCCCAGCGCCCCCAGCCCTGCAGGACCTCAACCTTGTTCTTGCGGAAAAGGAACTCGATGCCCTTGGCATGTTTATTGACGATGCGCTCCTTGCGCGCCAGCATGGCGGGCCAGTTGATCTTGAAATCCGAGATCTCGATGCCAAATTCATCGGCGTGCTTCAGAGTGTCGTAAAGTTCCGCGTGGTGGAGCAGGACCTTGGTGGGGATGCAGCCTACGTGCAGGCAGGTGCCGCCCAGGAACCCGTCCTTTTCGATGACCAGAGTCTTTAAACCCCATTGGGATGCGCGAATGGCGGTGACATATCCGCCGGGTCCGCTGCCGATAATCGCCAAGTCGTATGCAGGCAAAAGCGTCCTCCGCCATCCGTCGAAAAGGCCTTTCGGCCCCGGCAGGCCATTTTCGCCGAGTACGGGATCAGACGCAACTTACCGGCGAGCGCAGCCTTGCCGGTCCGGCACTGCAGGCCCGTTAAGCGTAGAACTGTAGCGCCCGCAAAAAAATTACGGATGCGAGAATCCGAACTGCTCCAGTTGAATCTTAGTAACGGAAGCGGTTAAGGCCGACGGGCCTTTCTTGACACTCGGAAAGGTGGTACGTACAATGACCGTTTTGAATACTGCCGACAAAATGCACCGTGGGACCGCAAGCATGGATAAGAAGCGCCTGGAATACTACAAGAAAAAGCTGCAGAGCAAGCGTGAGGAGCTCCTGCGGAGCATTGCGCGTACGGAAGAGGAAGGCCGCTCCGCGGACGATGATCCGACCGTAGACCTGGCGGACAAGGCCGCCAATTCCTACACCAAGGAGTTCCTGTTCGGCCAGAACAATACGGATCGGAGTACGCTGCAGCAGATTGACGAAGCGCTCAATCGCATCCGCAACAGCACCTTTGGCACCTGCGTGAATTGCGAGACCGAACTGCAACAGAAGCGGCTGGAAGCAGTTCCCTGGGCCAGCCATTGCACGGTTTGCCAGGAAAAACACGAGCAGGGACTTCTCTAGCAACTAGAAGAAACCGAGCCGCCGCGCGGGGACACTTTTCCTACCAGCCCCGAATGGGCTAACCTAACCCCGCGTGGGGGGCGGCGTGGAAAGTCTTCGAACACGTGTGCAGGATGTTTGTGAGGCACTTGCTTCGTTATTCTTCCCGGCGCCCTGCCGGCTTTGCGGAGAAGTGCTGGACACCGCCTCACGAATACCCATATGCCGTTCCTGCCTCGCGTCGCTCCAGTCTTTGCGCGGTCCTTGCTGTACCCGTTGCGGACGGCCATTTGCCTCATGGGTAGCGATTGAAGTCGAAAACTTGCCCCTCTGCCACGTCTGCCGCCGCAGCCTTTACGACTTTGATTTCGCTCGCAGTTATGGGCCTTACACCGCACCCATGGCGGGCGCGATTATGCTCTTGAAGTACCAGGAAGTAAGGCCGCTGGCCACCTGGTTCGCGACCGCCCTGCAGGAGACTTTTAACCGCCATCGCGAAATGTGCCAGGCCGACGTAGTGGTGCCGGTCCCGGCGCACGCCTTGCGACTGCGGGAGCGCGGTTACAATCACGCGGAACTGATCGCCCAGCCGCTGGCGCGATCCCTGGGATTACCTTGCCGGTCCTACCTGCTGGTGCGCAGCCGCCCGCGCCCTGATAAGCTGCGGCTAACCCTGAGGGAGCGCTGGCGCAGCGTTCGGGGCGCGTATACGATCCGTCAAGGGCTGCGAGTTGACAACCTTCGGGTTTTACTGGTAGATGATGTACTAACTACTGGAGCCACGCTCGACGCCTGTTCGAGGGCCTTGCGGAAGGCCGGAGCGGCAAAGGTAGCAGCTCTGACGGTGGCTCGGGCAATCGTACGCCGGGAAGAAGCCGGTTTCGAGTCGCTGCGCAGGGGGCCAGACGGATGAACTCGGACCCATCGGATGACGGCGCAAGTCGGCAGGAGAAACCAGTCCTGCCGCGCTCCAATCGCGAACATCATCACCTAGTCCTCGGCACCCCCATGCACCGCAAACCTGCGGTCATGCAGGAACCGGTGTTGGTTTTAAATGCCACCTTCGAGCCGATCAATGTTACGGCGGTTCGGCGGGCTATGGTCCTGTTGCTTAAGGGCGTGGCGCAGGCCGAGGAGTTGAACCATCACGAAGTCCATTCGACTTCGCGGGTCATGAAAGTGCCTTCGGTGATCCGCTTGCTCGCCTACCGGCACATTCCCCAGCAGACGCGCGCCCTCTCGCGTAAAAATATTCTGCTGCGGGATCGCAACACGTGCCAGTTTTGCGGGGGCATATTCCCGGCTTCGGAGTTGACGCTCGATCACGTGGTGCCCCGCTCGCGCGGCGGAAGGTCTTCCTGGGAGAACCTGGTGGCCTGCTGCTATCAATGCAATAATCGCAAGGGCGATCGGACCCCGGAAGAAGCCGGCATAAAGCTCGCGAGGCGCCCGCGCCCGTTCACGCTGTACACTTCTCGCCAGCTCATGCGGCTCATTGGCCACCGTGACGAAAAGTGGCGTAAGTATTTGTTTTACTGAGAGTTACGGACATCCGTTTCCGCGTGCCAGCTGCTGCAAAATATGCAACTTCTGCTGATTTCAAGGCATCTGACTAACTAAGACCACTTCTAGGACACACCCCGGGAAGCAGCTACGGCTCTAGCCAAGGCTGCTTCCATTTTTTTTAGGGCATCAACGAAGAGTCTGCCGGAGAATGACGCGCAGGCCACGACGCCAATTTTCGTTTAGTCCAACCCGGTAGATTTCGATATCCGGGATGAGATAGCGGGCCAGGATATCCGCCGCAGGGTGAAATCGCAGCGAGGGTGCCACCAAAACAAGTAGGGGTGGCTGGGAGCTGATGTCCACCCCTGGGAAATAACCGTAGCGCGGAAGGTCCCCGTGTTCCTGGTGGCGCCGGACTCGCAGCCAGTAGTCAATCGCCTGCATCACGAGCTGCACATCTTCGCTGGCCTTGAGTTCCATGATGACAAGCCGCGCGTCGCGGGTAATCCCCAGAAGATCCATGATGCCCCGATCTCCCGCTGCAATGGCCGGCACCTGGGCATAAAGAAAACGCGGATCGATACGCGCCTCGATGCGCGCCGCGTCCGCCATCACCAGCGACTCCAGCCAGCGCTCCGCTTGTGCGCGATAAAGGGGACCTCGAGACGAACTGGCCAGAGGGGACCGATAGATCTCGAGTTTGCGCACCAGGCGCTCAAGTTCCGGCCGGGTAGCAGGCGTCAGCGCTCGCTCGGAGCCAATGCCAAAAAATGCGCCGTCTGGCCCCCAGCGAGCAAAAAGGAGTCCGCGGAAGCGCAGCGCGACCTCGGATGTTCCCGGTATCGGTTCAGCCGTAATTGCGGCTGGATTGAGCCGGCAAATAGGTTCGATGGCTTCCCGAGCCTGGGCCAAGGCGCCCTCCAATTCGCGACGCGGGACCAGCCAGGATTTCACGTTGCCGCCATCCCGCGGATCAATACGGCGCGTTCGCCGGGTGGCGGTGTCATATTCATATAGCTCTAAAGTCATGGAAGGTGACACGGCCTTCAGGCGATGCGCAATCACGTTGCCGCTGCCTGCAGGAAAAAACAGGCGTAGCCCGCCGATTGGCTGTCGCGATTTGCGATAGTGCGAGCGGTCAAGCCAAAGCAGCCCAAACGTGAGGAGTGCATCGTAGGTCGCAGAGTTCTCACCCGGAGCCGCGGCCATGATGGCTGTGCCTCGATTTCGGGCCATGGTTATCCCGCGAACGTAATTGCCGGAAAGGGAATGTTCGAGATCAGGGGCCGAAGTCAATGAGGAGACCGTTTCATCCGGAAATTGCTCGGCCAGCATTTCGCTGAAGCGCGCGCGAAATTGCTCGCGCCTCAACTGCCCTGACTCCGGCTCTCGTTCCCTGCAAACGAACTCGAGCCGGTCCGGGCGCGTGCGGCCGAAGCGCGTCACCTTGAGCGCCAAGCGCCCGTCCTCATCGGCGTCGATGCCGATGACGCGGCGAACCAGCGTGCCCTCTTGAGACCACAAATGCAGCAGGATGGCGCCAGCTTTTTCGCGCACTTCGTAGTCGAAATCCTCGAGCGACGCGAGCCAGGAGCCGTTTTCCTGTATCTTCACCCGGCCGCTCGCCAGCAGCCGCTCCAGTCCTTGCTTGAGGCTTTCGCGCAGTTCCACGGAGGCAAAGTATAGGCGAGAAGAACGCGGCCGCGAAGCGGCCGGTCAAAATGCGGCGACCGCGTTACTGCAACTGAAGGCCGGTTATGCGAATCGTTGGATAAGCCTGATTCCACTGCACCGGAAGGGTCTCGTAGCCGAGCTGAAAATCGCGCCGATCGTTCGGCCCCAGGGGCGCCGCAGTGGCGCCGAACAGCCGCTGCTTATCTCTCAAAACTACTTGATTGAAGGGGTCGTGGAATTCCAGCGTGATCTCGATCTGACGAATCGGACGCGGGCCATTATTCAACACAGTCCCGAAAACGAAAGTCACTTCTTGATTCAGAAAGTTTGCGGCGCGGGCCACCTTGGGCTCCAAAAATTGGATCTGCGGCACGTAGGCTTGCTCCGCCGGGCCCATAGGCAAAGGCTGCTCGACGGCCTTCGTCGGCGCGGGCATCAAGCGTCCCACCAGGTAAAAGATGCCCATCAACAGCAGCGCGGCGGCCACCCCGATCAGCAAAACGATTGGCGCTCTGCTCTTTTCTTCATCCATGTGATCTCTCTCGACGCGGCCTCACCGTCCAAAGGCCAGGCGCAAAACCAGCGCTTCCGGCGCCCCGGCCCGTTCCATGCGATCCTGCACAGCGGAAATATCGTACGGCGTGCGCCAGAATTCCACGGTTCGTTTTTCGAGGTCGGCGATAGCAAAGGCAGCTCGCGGGTCACCATCGCGCGGCTGACCTACAGAGCCGGGGTTCAGCAAATAACGTGTCTTAGCTTGGAGATGAACTACAGCCGAATGTGTCCCCGGCTTCGGCGATAACTCGACGCGTTCGATCCTCGCACCGTCATAGGAAAACCCGCCTTGAATGTGCGTGTGGCCAAAGAAAGTCACGGGGCGGCGTGACGCCAGCAGACCTGTTAGCGCTTGATCGGCAGCAAAGACGTATTCATCTTCGTCTTCCACGGCGCCATGAACTAGGGCGATCCCATCCGTCTCGACCGGGCCCACCGGGAGACTCCGCAGATAACGCGCATTCTCGGGGAGAAGCTGGTTGCGCGTCCATTCGAGTGCAGCGCGCGCCACGGGATTAAAATCCCCGAGATCGGGAACGCCGCTTGCGGCCTTGTCATGATTGCCGCGAACGATGGCGCTTACCAGAGGGCGGACACGCTCGATCACCTCATTCGGGTCGGGGCCATAGCCGACCACATCCCCGAGACATACTGCCCGCTCCCAGCGTCCCGCGCAGGCCCGGAGCACCGCTTCGAGCGCGGTCGCGTTCGCGTGCACGTCGCTGAATACCAGCAGGCGCATGGGAAGACCGCCGGAACGGCAGCGGAGGAGTATGAATTATAGACGAGGGCTAGAGGTTTGCGCGATGCCAACTGCATCGCGGGGCTTCCGGGCTACTGCAGGTGGAAGACGATGGTGACATTGATGTGAGTGGGGATGGGTTGTCCATTCAGCAGCGCCGGCTGGTATTTCCGAAGACGCAGCGAATCAACGGCCGCCTGCTGCAGAAGCGCATTACCACTAATCACGTTCGTCTCGGCCACCTTACCCGCAGCATCGATGAGGGCATCGATGGTCACTTCACCTTGCACCCGCCGAGCGCGAGCGAGCGGAGGATAAACCGCCGCGACGGAAGACAGCAGCTTGGGTTGTTGCAGTTGCCCCCCTTTCACCGGCGCTGGGGGAGCCGGTTCCGCCGGAGGTGGGGGATTGCTATGAGCCGTCGTGTTGACGACGCTCTCGCCGATTACACCGGGCAACCCATTTGCGTCCGCCGGTAAAAGCGGAGGAGGTTCGCTGGAATTCAGTTGTGCGGCTCTTTTGGCTTTCGGCGCCAAAATCTTGCTCACGTTTATATTCGGCCGGGAAACGGACTGCGGCTGGACTTCCGCTTTCGGCGGCTGTACGGCTGGGATCGGCACCGGTCCTGCGGGCGTTTCGGCGGGGTAACTCGGCGAGGTGCTGGCCACGGGCTCGAGAGAGCTTGCCTTAGCGGCCGCGTGGCTGATCGGCCTTTCCGATTCTGAAGGTATCGGCAGTGGCACCCGGGTTGATGGGACGGGCCGACTCCAAAGCTGCTGAGCCACGCCACGGTTTGGCCGCAATAGCACTGACCCGCCCACGATGCCCATCGCGACCAGAACCACGGCCGCGATGGCGAATAAAGCGATCGCCTTTGACCCATTCTTATCTTGCGGGATGACAGCCTCGAACGGCTGTAGACGCGGGCTGTGGAAAGGCGCGGCGTGCCGCTGCCGATGAGCGTGGGCCGGACTCGCGGTGATCTCGGAAAGTTGTGATTGGGCAGCCGGGGCCTCTTTAAGAGCTGCTTGGGAGTCCGCGGCAGGTATATCCGCTAGCGGTGTGACCGTTGGCGATGCTGCGGGGGCCGAACTTTTTTCCGTTCGTTGCATTCCCGCGATCGGTGAGCCAGATTGCCTAGAACCCGAGGCGAGCGGCATAGGCACAGCGGGCGTCGCTGTTAAGGTCGCGGTGATGACGGCCGCCTTCCCTGTGGAATTGCCACGGTCATTCGCCGGGGTTTCCTCCCAGAAATCTAAAGCCCGCTGAGTAAATTCCAGGTGGACATAGTTTTGAATGCCCGGCTGAGTCTTCACGCTCGTCACACGGCAGATCACGTCCGCCCCAGTGCGCTTGTTCGTGAGCACGACCAGTTCACCCGGGGTGACCATGGCGGAAAGCCGAACCACGGCGCCTTGCGAGAAAATGATCACAGTGCGCGTCTCTTCATGTACCGGGGACAGCTTCCCGGCGCCTTTCGAAGCGGCGGAATATCGCGAGGCGTGGACGGTAACCGGAATTTCGGCGCCAAACGCGCTATTCGCCTGCGACCCTTGGGCCTCACCTCTGGCTAGACCGAGAGTGGTGGTTGCTTCCGGAAGGGCGTCCTTCGCACTGCTTGGCATATCAAAGTCCTTGCAGCGCCCTAGGGTGGGCGCCAAAGTTTAGAGGGGTCGTACCAATTTTCGAATCGAACCATAAACCGGCGTAATAGTACTTTCGTACTACCGCGGCTAATGCGGCAACTACGGGCTTGAGCGCGTGAGTTGCGGTTTTCGCGCAGAAGGTGCACAAGAAGGAGCTTCCCCGCTCTGAGCACACCGTTGACGGCTAACGAATGAGCATACAGTCTCCATAGCTGTAGAAGCGATATCCAGAGGCGATCGCGTGGTGATAGGCGGATAATATGGCTTCGCGTCCTGCAAATGCGCAAACCAACACCAGCAGCGTCGAGCGCGGCAAGTGAAAATTCGTAAGAAGCTGATCAACCAGCGCGAATTTATGGCCGGGGCGAATGAAGATATCCGCAAACGCGCGCCCGGCGGCGATGGCTTCGGGAGCGCGGCCAGCCTGGATTGATTTCTGTGCGGCATCCTCGAGCGCCCGAACTACCGTCGTGCCTACCGCCAAGATCGGCCTCTGCTGGCGCCGCGCCGCTGAAATCGCCGCTGCGGCACTGTGCGCAATCTCATAAGCTTCGCTATGCATCAGGTGATCTTCCAGATTTTCAGTCCGAATAGGCTGAAAAGTCCCCAAGCCGACCTCCAGGGTTATCTCGGCGATCTCAATTCCTCTCTGGCGCAATTCCTCCATGATCGCGGGCGTGAAATGCAGGCCCGCTGTCGGCGCGGCCACGGCCACAGGCCGCTTTGCAAACACGGTTTGATAGCGATCTCCGTCCAGGGCTTCATCCAAGCGCCGGATATATGGAGGCAACGGCACGTGGCCGATTTTGTTGATGGCCTCCGACACGGTTTCCGCCTCACCGGCGTGGAATCGCAACTGGCGAAGGCCATACGAGCCTCGTCCGACGACCTCCGCTTCGAGCTTCGCCCCTTCAAAGAAGAGACGCTCACCCTTGCTGACCTTTCTCCCGGGGCGAACCAGCGCCTCCCACAGGTCAGAATCGATGCGCCGGGCAAGCAGGACCTCGATCCGTGAGGACAGGTGTTCCTTCCGTGGGCGACTGCGCTTTCCCGGAGGCTCCGCGCGAGCTCCCGAGCGATGTGCGAAGAGTCTGGCTGGAATCACCCGAGCGTTGTTCACTACGAGCAGTTCGTTGCCCTGCAGTCGTGAAGGCAGTTCGTGGAACTGGCTGTCTTCGAACCGACCCGAACCTCGTCCCAGCAGGAGCATGCCTGCTGACCCGCGGTCCTGCAGCGGCCTCTGGGCAATCGATTCCAGAGGGAGGGTATAGTCAAAATCTGCGAGCTGCATTTCACGCATGATACTACGAGACCTGTGTAAGTCGCTGTAAAAATGGGATATTACTCTGCTATGGAGCGCGGCCACATTGTACTTGACATCACAACGCTCATATTATATGCTGGTGTCATAATAATACCACTAAGGAGCAGCTACACATGAGTGGCATGACCCGTTGGGAACCCTTTCGCGGTTTGAACTCTTTGCAGGAACAGGTGAATCGCCTGTTCCAGGATAACTTTGCTCGCAGCCGATCCAGCCAGGCCGAGCTGGCCAGCTGGGCTCCGGCGGTGGATATCTATGAGACGGAGAACGAACTGGTGGTCAAGGCTGACTTGCCAGACGTGCAAGAGAAGGACATTGACGTCCGAGTGGAGAACAACACGTTGACCATTCGGGGCGAACGGAAGTTCAGTAACGAGGTCCACGAGGACAATTACCTGCGCATAGAGCGCGCCTATGGTACGTTCACCCGCAGCTTCTCGCTCCCCAACACCGTCGATACCGAGGCCATTAAGGCTGAGTATCGCAACGGCGTTTTGAGTGTGCGAATGCCCAAGCGTGAGGAGTCCAAACCGAAGCAGATCAAGATCAGCGTCTCGGAAAACGGCAAGAAGCAATCCAATTAGACGCCGCTGAAAAAAGGGGCCGGATATCCGGCCCCTTTGGTCTAATCTGGATAAAAGATCAACGTGGGGTAAGAAAGAAGAATGTAGATGCTGCGATACGACAAATTGACGGTAAAGGCTCAAGAGGCGTTGCAGGAGGCGCAAGATATTGCCGCAAAGGCAGGCCAGCAGCAACTTGAGCCCCTGCACCTGCTGGCAGCGCTGGTGGCCCAGCACGATGGAGTCGTGCCGCCGCTCCTCAATCGTCTCGGTGTGCGCCCGGAGAGCCTGGAGGCGGAGATCCATGCGCAGCTTTCGCGTCTGCCAAAGGTCAGCGGTGTTTCGCAGCAATATCTGGGCAAAGACACGAACGAGGTACTGGAAGCGGCATTTGATGAAGCGGAGAAATTCAAGGATGAGTACGTTTCCGCGGAACACATCCTGTTGGCCATCGCGGGGCGCGCGAAAGATCCCGCCGGGCAATTGCTGGCCCGTCACGGAGCGTCGCGCGAGGCCCTTCTGCAGGCTCTTGCGGCCGTGCGGGGGAGTCATCGCGTAACCTCTCAAACTCCGGAATCGACGTTTCGGGCCTTGGAGCAATACGCTCGAGACCTGACCGAATTGGCGCGCCGCGGAAAGCTTGATCCGGTAATCGGGCGTGACGTGGAGATTCGCCGTGTGATGCAGATCCTGGCGCGGCGCACCAAGAATAATCCGGTGTTGATCGGAGAACCTGGCGTCGGCAAAACGGCCGTGGTCGAGGGTCTGGCGCAGAGAATCGTAGCGGGGGATGTTCCCGAAGTGCTCAAGCCCAAGCGTATCGTGGCGCTTGATCTAGCGGCGCTGGTGGCAGGCACGAAGTATCGCGGCGAATTCGAGGACCGTCTGAAAGCGGTGCTCAAAGAGATCACCGAAGCCGAAGGACAGATCATCCTCTTCATCGACGAACTGCACACATTGGTCGGTGCGGGCGCGGCGGAGGGCTCGATGGACGCCTCGAACATGTTGAAGCCGGCGCTGGCGCGCGGCGAACTGCGAGCCATCGGCGCCACGACGATAAACGAGTATCGCAAGCACATTGAGAAGGATCCGGCACTCGAACGGCGCTTCCAACCCGTGCTGATTGCCGAGCCTTCGGTCGAAGATACCATCGCGATTCTGCGCGGCCTCAAAGATCGCTACGAGTTGCATCATGGCGTGCGCATCAAGGACGCGGCCATTCTTGCCGCGGCTACGCTTTCGCAGCGTTACATCACCGACCGTTTTCTCCCGGACAAGGCCATTGATCTGGTGGACGAAGCAGCAGCGGCTTTGCGCATGCAGCTCGACTCACTTCCCGTAGAGATCGACGAGATCGAACGGCGCATTCTGCAACTGGAGATCGAGCGGCAGGCTTTGCTCAAAGAAACCGACGCGCATTCGCGCGAGCGATTGGCGCAACTCGACCAGCAGCTCGCCGGACTGCGCGAGCAGTCCAACGCCAGCAAGGCGCGCTGGCAAGTGGAGAAAGACGCCATTGCCGGAATTCGCAAACAGAAAGCACAGATCGACGCGCTAAAAGCCGAGGAGCAGCGTTACGAGCGCGCGGGCGAACTGGCCCGCGTCGCCGAGATTCGTTATGGCAAGCTGGCAGCGGCCGAACGCGAACTGCAGGAGGCGCAGAAACGCCTGGCCGACCTGCAGAAGAACGGCCGCATGCTGAAGGAAGAAGTCGACGAAGAAGACATCGCCGCGCTGGTCAGTAAATGGACCGGCATTCCCGTCGGCCGGCTTCTGGAAGGGGAAGCCAGGAAGCTCGTCAACATGGAAGAACGGCTGCGCCAGCGGGTGGTGGGACAGGACGATGCTCTGCAGCGCGTTTCCAACGCCATTCGCCGTAATCGGGCAGGCCTTTCGGATCCGAATCGGCCGATCGGTTCGTTTATTTTTCTTGGTCCTACTGGAGTCGGGAAGACCGAATTGGCGCGCGCTCTGGCCGAATTCCTCTTCGATGACGAGCGCGCCATGATTCGGCTAGATATGTCGGAATACATGGAGAAGCACTCGGTGTCGCGCATGATTGGCGCGCCTCCCGGCTATGTGGGCTACGAGGAAGGGGGGCAACTCACCGAGCAAGTGCGACGGCGGCCCTATTCGGTTGTTTTGTTCGATGAAATCGAGAAGGCACATCCGGATGTATTCAATGTTCTGTTGCAGATCCTGGAAGACGGCCGGCTAACCGATGGCAAGGGGCGCAAGGTAGATTTTCGCAACGCGGTCCTGGTGATGACCAGCAACGTGGGCTCGGCGGCCTTGTTTGAACTTGCGGGTAAGGATCCCGAACGCGCCCGCAAAGAGGCCACGGAGGCTTTGCGGGCGACGTTTCGCCCCGAGTTCCTGAACCGCATCGACGATATCGTGCTCTTCAATCCGCTCGGCCGTGAACAACTGGAGAAGATCGTCGATTTGCAGCTCGCCTCGGTATCCAAACTCTTGGCCGAGCGCCAGGTGCGCATCGAGCTGACGCCCGCCGCGCGGGCGTTGGTCCTGAGCGAGGGTTACGATCCGGCTTACGGCGCGCGGCCTTTGCGGCGCAGCGTGCAGCGGCTCGTCCAGGATCCTTTGGCCCTGGAGATTCTCCAGGGCAAGGTGCTTCCCGGCGACATGGTCCGCGTGGATGCTTCGGGAGGGCAAATGAAATTCGAGCGTATCGAAGCCAAAGCGGCGGGAGCCGATGCGCCCGCGCCGGTGGCGGCGGGCCGAGCCGCCTCACGCAAGCGCTAGGTGCGACGGAGACACGCAACATTGACGCGGTGCGCGGGCGCATCTAGACTCTCATGGCAACGATGTTTGGCGCCACTCACGGAATTTCAGAGGCGAATGAATCATGAGGACACTGAAAACCGGATTTTTGCTGACCGCGCTAACCCTGATCCTGCTCTTCGGCGGCGAAGCCCTGGCCGGCCGCCCAGGCATGACCTTTGGGCTTATTCTCGCGGTGTTTATGAACGGCATGGCTTACTTTTTCTCGGACAAGATCGCACTCGCCTCAAGTGGAGCCCGACCGGTTTCGCGCGAGCAGGCGCCGCGCCTCTACGCCGTGATGGAGCGGCTGGCAGCCAAGGGCAATCTGCCTATGCCCAAGCTGTACGTGATCCCGCAGGCGGCGCCCAATGCCTTCGCCACAGGCCGAAACCCGTCGCATGCCTCCGTCGCAGCAACCGAGGGGCTACTTGAGTTGATGACCGACGATGAACTTGAGGGCGTCATTGCGCATGAACTCTCTCACGTGCGCAACTATGACATTCTGACCACTTCCATCGCCGCCACACTCGCTGGCGCCATTACCTGGATTGCACAGATGGGCCGCTGGGCGCTGCTTTTCGGCGGGTTCGGCGGCAGCCGCGATCGGCGGGGAGGCGGCGGCTTGGAGGCGCTCTTGATGCTGATCGTCGCGCCCATCGCTGCGCTGCTGATTCAGTTGGGCATTTCGCGACAGCGCGAATATGCAGCCGATGCCGCTGGGGCGCGTCTGGTGGGCCATCCGTATGGGCTGATCAGCGCGCTCGAGAAGCTGGGCGCTTATAACAAGCGCATTCCGATGACCAACGTCACGCCGGCCACGTCCTCGCTTTATATCGTCAAGCCGCTCGGCACCGGGCAAGTATTTATGGGCCTGTTCAGCACTCACCCGCCACTTCCCGATCGCATTGAAGCCCTGCGGCGGATGACGATCACACGCTAGCTGCTGGTTGGCAATCCTCCGGTACTAGTTCCCCGGGCTAGGCTTACTATGCCGAAATGAGGTCGTCCCGGAAAAAATTCCCGCTCTAGCCGGTCATTCCGCCGACAACGCCCAGGGTCACTCTTTCGTAAATAGCTGATTTTAGAGGCCCGCTATGGAAAGCTAGCTTTGGGCGAGGTTGGAGCACGTCGTGCACGTCATTTTGAGGGGCAAAAGTTTTTCAGGGGGCTGCCATGACGTGCAGAGAGACCGTCCGCTTGATTTGTGAATACTTGGAAGGGCGCCTCTCGCCTGGGGTTGCTGCTGTGGTTTCACGCCACATTGACCGCTGCCCGAATTGCCATTTAGTTCTGGAAGCTGCTCAGAAAACGCTTAACACCTACTTCGGTGGACACGCAGAGGTTCCGAAGATTCGAGTAGCCTAAGACTTTATTTTACTGCGACTTACGACGCCGCCTCGGATTTTAAAGCACTTAGTGCTCCCCAATTTACGGACAGCAGGTTCTGGAGGTAAATATTACAGGCTTTAGCGTTTCCGCCCAAAGCATGCGCCGAGTCCCGAGTCAACGCTAAGTTACATGAAGACAGGTAGATGACGCCGGAAATCCCGGTAGGGATTATTTGGCGCGGGACGTGCACAATTCCAACCTGAGTCCAAGGAGACCCTTCGATGAGCGAGGCTTCTGAAAGAGAGTTCAACGGCCGAGAAGACATGCAGGCAGAGGAATCCCACAGCGGGGTTGAAGGAGCGCCTCGTTGGGTGTGGTTAGCTGTAATTGTTCTCGCGGCAGTGTCCGTTTTGGGCTTGGGCGTGGCCTGGAACGCCACAACACAGGCGAAAAGAGCGGAGCAGACCCTCGCCAGACAGACCGGTCAGAATAAGCTCGTAGGGCAGGATCTCCAGGCCCTAAATCAGCGACTGACCCAGACTGAAGAGGTCAACACCCAACTCCAAAACGAACTGGTGGCCGTGACCGACAAGATGAAGATGACTCAAGGTGAAGTCACGACTGCGCGACGCCAGAACAGCGAGATTCGGGACGACTATTCCAAGAGGCTAACCAGCGTGCAGTCAGAACTCGCCGGCAAGGCCAATGCGGAGGACGTCAAGTCTTTGGGCGGTGATGTCAATGGCGTAAAGAGCGAACTGGAATCGGCGAAGAACAACCTGGATATGACCCGCACCGAATTTGGCACCCTCATCGCCCGCAACCACGATGAGATCGATCAGCTCCGCCGAGTGGGCGAGCGAGACTACTTCGAGTTCACGCTCACCGGAAAGGGCAATCGCTCGAAGGTGGGCGATCTCATGGTCGAGCTCCGCGCCACGAACGTTAAGAAGAATCAGTTCACCGTGGCGCTCTACGTCGACGATTTGCGTCTGGAGAAAAAGAACCGCGCTATCGACGAGCCCATCTACTTCTATACGCGCGGAACCCGAGTGCCTCTGGAGCTCGTGGTCAACCAGATCGGCAAAGACAAAGTCGTGGGATACATGAGCATCCCCAAGGCGCAGTCCGCACAAGCGTCGGCAGCATTTAGGACGGGTAACTGAACGCTCCGCCAGCGGCTTAGCGAAACGCCGGGCTGCTCATTTAAAGGAGCCAGATAAGAGGAGGGTCGCAGGTGGGGACCCTCCTTCTTTTTTGAGCTTCGTTTTGGCGGCTCGTGAGATGAAGACTTTCCCCAGGATCCCCCATGGGCTCTTCCTGCGATCCAGACTACTGACGTTCGATTCGAGTGCGGCCGGCGAAACACCTGCTTAGTGGCGCGCAGCGCACCATTTCCAGTACGATGACTGGCCGTGGCTCTGCAGGCCATTTTCGCGCGCCGCGCTCTGACGCCTCAGGAGGAAATTGCCGACGCGGTTGTTTTGATCGATGGAGACAAGATCGCCGCTGTGGGGCGCCGGGATGAAGTTACGATTCCGGAATCAGCGCATCCCCACGACAAGCGCGACCTGTCCATCGTGCCCGGCTTTGTAGACGTGCACATTCACGGCGCGGCTGGATATGACGTGATGGATCCGAGCCCCGAAGCGCTGGCGGCCATCACGGCGAGGGTGGCGGCTCGGGGTACAACCTCGCTGGTGGCCACGACGGTCAGCGCCAGCGAGGAGTCAACCACCAGGGCCGTGGAAGCGATTGCCGGCTGGATGGACCGCGCGGCGCGTGAGGGCACGGGAGGTACACCTTCGGCCGAGATTCTTGGCGTGCACTTCGAAGGCCCGTTCATCAGCAGCGTTCGGCGCGGCGCTCATCCTGCGGAATGGATTGTGGCGCCTTCGGTTTTCCTCTTCAAGCGATTCCTGGCTGCGGCCAAGGGCGCAGCGCGTATTGTGACGCTGGCTCCGGAACTACCGGGAGCAGCCGACCTGATTGCCGAGGCTCGCCAAGCAGGCGTAGTCGTTTCACTCGGGCACACCGATGCGAGCTACGCCGAAACTTTGGCGGCGATATCGCGCGGCGCTCAGCATGCAGCTCACGTTTTTAACGCCATGCGACCCTTTTCACATCGCGAGACCGGCGTGCTGGGCGCGGTTCTCACTTCCCCCAGCGTCACAGCCGAATTGATTGTCGATGGCGTGCACGTCGATGATGCGGCCATCCTGGTTCTCTTGGCGACGAAAGGGCCCCAGCGCGTGATCCTGGTGAGTGACGGCACTGCCGCCACCGGTATGCCCGACGGCGAATACAGACTGGGCACCGGCGACATGTGCGTAGAGGGCGGCGTGGCGCGCAATTCCGATGGGAAGCTGGCCGGCAGCACGCTTACACTCGACCGCGCACTGCGCCATATGATTACGCTGGGCATTCCCTTGCGCGAAGTTCTGCCGATGCTTACCTCCAATCCGGCTCGCTTGCTCGGTCTCGAGCGACGCAAAGGCTGTCTGGTTGCGGGCGCCGATGCCGATCTGATCTTGCTGGACGATCGGCTCCAAGTGGCAGGCGTGATAACGCGGGGAGTGGGACTGAATTAAGGATTCAGCGGAATCTTCAGCTCTCCGGCGAGCTGCTCGGGATCGAAGGGGCTGCAGGCGAAATATCGGCCGTCCACTTCGATGGTGGGTATTTTCCGGCGGCCTTCGTTGACGCGAAGGATGAGTTCCTCGGCTTCGGCGTCCTCATCCACATCGATCTCTTCATAGGAGACGCCGCGCTCGTCCAGGAATTGTTTCGTTCGCCAGCAATCGGAACACCAGCGCGTTGTGTAAAGGCGAATCGCTTCCATTCTCGGCTTATGTTTACCTTGTCTATGTTTCCCTGCTCGCGCCTGGAGCGCCACGGGATGCCGCCTCGAGCCGTGCCCGTGCGCTGGCGACGGACCTCAGCAGCGCATCCCAATCCGTATTTGGATCGCTGCCGCTGGAGGTCAGTTTCCTTTCGGCTTCCAGCAAATCCGCGCGCGCCCGCGCGGCATCAATCTCTTCGGAGCGTTCGGCCGCCCCTGCCAAGACGGTCACGCGTTCAGGAAGCACTTCGGCAAAACCGCCGATCACGGCGACATACCCGTTTTCCGAGCCCTTTTTATAGATCAGCGGGCCAATTCCCAATTCCGTAAGCAACGGAGTATGTCCGGGAAGTATTCCCAGATAACCTGAGAACCCCGGCAACTGCACTTCGGCGACCGCTTCCCGGACGACTTCGCGTTCCGGCGTAACCACTTCGAGCATGAGACCTTCGGCCACTGGATTCAGGTAGCTGCGGTGGGGGCGCCTGGCAGAAGGGCCTAGGCCGCAGCCGCCATTTTCTCCGCCTTCTGGCGCACTTCCTCGATCGTTCCGACCATGTAGAAGGCCTGCTCGGGAACCTCATCGTGCTTGCCTTCGACGATTTCACGGAAACCGCGAATCGTGTCTTCGATCTTGACGTACTTGCCTTCCAGACCGGTAAATTGCGCCGCGACGAACATCGGCTGGGAAAGAAATTTCTCGATCTTGCGCGCGCGGGCCACGGTGAGCTTGTCTTCATCGGAAAGCTCTTCGATGCCCAGAATGGCGATGATGTCCTGCAGGTCTTTGTAGCGCTGCAGCACGCCTTTCACGGAACGCGCGACGTCGTAGTGCTCCTTTCCGACGATGCGCGCATCGAGAATGCGCGAGAAACTCGCCAGCGGATCAACGGCTGGATAAATGCCGCGCTCCACGATCTGGCGACTCAAGTTTGTGGTCGCGTCCAGATGCGTGAAAGTGGCCGCCGGAGCAGGATCGGTGTAATCATCGGCCGGCACATAGATGGCTTGCACGGAGGTGATGGAACCCTTCTTGGTGGAAGTGATGCGCTCCTGCAATTCGCCGATCTCGGTATTCAGGTTCGGCTGATAGCCTACCGCGGATGGCATGCGCCCCAGCAACGCCGAAACCTCCGAGCCCGCCTGCACGAAGCGGAAAATATTGTCGATGAAGAGCAGCACATCGAGCCCCTCTTCGTCGCGGAAATATTCCGCAACCGTCAGGCCGGTGAGTCCCACGCGCAAGCGCGCCCCGGGCGGCTCCGTCATCTGACCATAAATCAGGGCGGCGCGCGATTTTTCGGAATCGCCAGCTACCACGACTTTGGACTCCTGCATCTCGAGCCACAGGTCGTTGCCTTCGCGCGTGCGCTCGCCCACTCCGGCGAAGACGGAGACCCCGCCGTGCTTCATGGCCACATTGTGAATTAGTTCCTGAATGATCACCGTTTTGCCCACGCCGGCGCCGCCGAGATGCCCGTTTCGAACATTTCGAGTTGCGTGGACTGGTCCTCGAGCGACGGCGCCGAGCGGTGGATGGGATAACGAGTTTTGGCGTGCACGTCGCCCAGATTGTCCACCGGCTCACCGAGGACGTTGAGCACACGTCCCAGCGTCGCGCGGCCCACCGGCACGGTTATGGGACCCTCACTATCGATAGCCTTCATGCCGCGCACGATTCCTTCGGTCTGTTTCATGGCCACGGCGCGCACGCGCCCTTCGCCAAGATGCTGTTGCACCTCCGCAATTACATCGATCGGCTCGGGAACATCGAAACCTTCACTGATGATGCGTAAGGCATTGTAAATTTCGGGCAGATGATGTTCCTGAAACTCGACGTCGAGCACGGGGCCGATCACTTGGACGACGCGGCCCACATTTTCCTTGTCACCGGGCATGTTCGCTCCTTGCGAAGACTTTCTTCTATCGCCTATCCGCGCTAGGCGGCCGATGCGGCGCCGCTCACGACCTCGATGATCTCCTTGGTGATCGCGGCTTGGCGGACTTTATTCATATAAAGCGTAAGTTGATCGATGAGCTCGCCGGCGTTATTCGTCGCCGAATCCATAGCCGTCATGCGCGCAGCATGCTCCGCCGCCGCGGATTCGGCCAGCGCGCGAAAAATCTGCACTTGCACATAGCGAGGCAGCAAACGTCCGAAAAGCGCGGCCGGCGGCTGCTCGTAAAGATAGTCGATGCCTGTGTCCGCCAGCTTCGCTTGAGCGTCCTCGCTCGCCTGGCCTGCATCGCCCTCGATGGGCAGCAGTTTCTCCAGCTTCAAATTTTGCGCCAATACGGATTTGAACTCATTGAAAACGATATATACGGCGTCCATTTCACCGCGCTCGTAGAGGGCGATTACGTCTTTGGCGATTTCCGCGGCTACGGCCGGATCTGGGCGTGACGTGACGCCCACGTGCTCCGCGACAATCTTCCACCGCTGCTTGCGCATGGCGTCCCGAATTTTGCGGCCTAAAACGATGACAGCCGGATCCTGCTGCGTGTGCTCGCGCAAAAATTGCAACGCACGGCGGATCACGCTGGCGTTGAACGCTCCGCATAAGCCTCGGTCGCCGCTCACCGCCAGCAGCAAAATCCGCTTTTCCTCGCCCCTGCGAAGCAGCGCGTGCGCACCTTCCGGCACGCGACGGACCGCGGAGTGAACCAGGCGCGAAATCGCGCGAGCATAGGGTCGTGCCGCAAAGGCTTTCTCTTGGGCCCGGCGCAGGCGCGCCGCCGCGACGAATTTCATGGCCCGGGTAATCTGCTGCGTATTCTTCACCGAGCGAATGCGGCGTTTGATGTCGAGCTGCGTGGGCATGGGATCGGGCTAGCGCGCGGCGGCCGCTCCCGCAGTGAACCGCTCCTTGAATTCGGAAAGTGTTTTCTTCAGGTCTTCGCGGATCTCATCGTCGATGGCTTTCTTTGTGGCAATCTTATTGAGCAATGCACCGGCGTGAGTGTCGGCAAATGCCAGCAGGTCGCGCTGGAATCGCTCCACTTCGGAAACTTCGATCGTATCGAGGAAGCCATTGGTTCCCGCAAAGATCACGAGCACCTGCTTTTCCACAGGCAGCGGCACGAACTGGTCCTGCTTGAGCAGCTGTGTAAGCCGCTGGCCGCGGGCGAGCTGGGCTTGCGTGGCTTTGTCCAGCTCCGATCCGAACTGGGCGAAGGCGGCCAACTCGCGATATTGCGCCAAGTCCAGCCGCAGCGTCCCGGCAACTTGCCGCATGGCCTTAATCTGCGCGTTGCCGCCTACCCGGCTCACCGACAGCCCTACGTTAATGGCCGGACGAATGCCGCTGTTGAAGAGATCGGCTTCCAGATAAATCTGGCCGTCGGTGATGGAAATGACATTGGTTGGGATGTAAGCGGATACGTCGCCCGCCTGGGTTTCGATCACCGGCAGTGCCGTGAGCGACCCGCCTCCCTTTTTGTCGTTCAATTTGGCGGCGCGCTCCAGCAGACGCGAGTGCAGATAAAAAACGTCACCGGGAAAAGCTTCCCGCCCGGGCGGGCGTCGCAGCAGCAGCGAGATTTCGCGGTAGGCTTGCGCGTGCTTGGAGAGATCGTCATAGAAACAGACGCAATGGCGGCCGTCATCGCGGAAGAATTCGCCCATGGCGCAGGCGGCATAGGGAGCGATGTACTGCATGGTGGCGGGCTCGGTGGCGGAAGCGGCCACCACGATGGTGTAGTCCATGGCGCCGGCGTCGGTCAGGATCTTCACCACTTGCGCAATGGTCGAGCGTTTCTGCCCGATCGCGCAGTAGATGCAGATCATGTCTCCGCCCTTCTGGTTGATGATGGTGTCCAGAATAATCGCGGTCTTGCCGGTCTGCCGGTCGCCGATAATCAGTTCGCGCTGGCCGCGACCGATGGGGATCATCGAGTCGATGGCTTTGATGCCGGTCTGCAAGGGCTCGCGAACGGGCTGGCGATCAACCACGCCCGGGGCAATGCGTTCCACGGGAATGCGCTGATCGGTAACGATGGGCCCTTTACCGTCGAGCGGCACGCCCAAAGGATTGACGACGCGTCCCACCAGCGCATCTCCCACGGGCGCTGACATGATCGAACGCGTGCGCTTGACCGTGTCGCCCTCTTCGATGGCCGTGTATTCGCCCAGCAGCACCGCGCCGACCTGATCCTCTTCGAGATTGAGGGCGATGCCGAAAACGTCGTGGGGGAACTCCAGCATCTCGCCGGCCATCACTTTTTCCAGGCCGTGCACGCGTGCGATGCCGTCGCCGACAGAGATGACGGTGCCGACCTCCTCGACCGCCACGGATTGATCGTAATTCGCGATCTGCGCGCGCAGGATCTTTGTAATCTCGTCCGCTTTAATCGATGCCATGCCGCTCCGCTCCTATTTGGACTCGAGGCGCGACCGCAACCGTTCCAGCCGGGTGCGCACCGAGCCGTCGTAAATCGTTGAGCCAACGCGCACCACCGCGCCGCCAATGAGGGCGGGATCGAGGTCATAACGCGCTTCCACGCGCCGGCCGCTCAAGCGCTCGAGCGCCGCTCGAAGTTGCTTCTTTTCGCCTTCCTTCAAATCCCGCGCGGAAACTACATTGGCGCGGGCCACGCCCTGCCGCTCGTCGAGCTGGGCCTCGAAAGCCTGCTGAATTTCCGGCAGCAGCGCCATGCGTCGTTGATCAATCACCACAAACAAAAAATTTCGCAGCGTGCGGCTGGCCTTCATGCGCTCAACCAGGGCCTGCGCGACGGCATGCTTATTGGCGCGCGACACAGCGGGGCTGCCGAGCAGAATCCCCAGCTGTGCCGATTCCCGCAAGAGCGCGAGGAAATCGCGCAGTTCGCGGCTTACGGTTTCCGCGTTTTTCTGTGAAATAGCCACGTCGGCGAGCGCGTCCGCATAATGTTGCGCGATGGTTCTCATGAAGCGGCCCGCTCCAGTTCAACCACGAAGGAATCAAACAAAACCGCCTCAGCCGTGGCGTCCATCCGCTCCCGAATCAAGGCCGCCGCTCGATCGGTGGCCAGCTGTGCGGCAATGGCGCGGACTTCTTGAGTTCCGGCACGCTCCGCCGCCGCGATCTCAGCGAGCGCCGCCTGGCTAATCCTTTCCATCTCGGCCTTCGTCAGCGCTCGAATTCGCTCTCGATCCGCAGCCGATTCGCGCGCGGCCGTCCGCCGCTCCTGCTCGATTTCGCTTTGTACGGCAGCCAGCTTTTCGGCCGCTTCTCGCAGTTCCCGTTCAGCGGCGGAACGGGTTTGGTTGGCCTCCCCAATGGCCCGGGCAATCGCCTGCGCCCGGCCCCGAAAATAAGGCGCGCCAAATTTGCCGATGAGATAGGCAAGAGCCCCAACTACCAGAAGAAAATTCAGCCAGCGGAAAACCGTACCGATCGGCATGCTCGCCGCATCAGACGAACTTTCCTGAGCCAGCGCAGGAAGGGAGGCCACGCCAAAGAGCGCCAATCCAAAGCTGAATACAGCGGCACGAACCAAAGAGCACCTGCCCGCCATGGTCTTCATCAAACCTCGCCTGCCGGGCGGGGATACTCTTGCCGTCGAGGTTCCAGAATGGTGCGGGCGATCTTTTCCGCCAATTCAGCGGTGCTGGTGGCCAGTTCCGCGCGCGCCACTTCGACTTCCGCGTGGATGCGTCTCTTGGCCGCTTGTATTTCCTCGTTGGCACGCTGGCGCGCCTGCCGCATGGAGGCGACGCGTTCATCGAGCGCCGCACGCCGCGCCGCTTCCTGCTCCCGGAAGAGTTCCGCGCGAGCCTTGCGCAACGCATCCTGGTACGCGTGGCTCTTTTCCTGGGCGGTCTTGCGCAGCTCTTCGGCCTCGCGCCGGGCGCCTTCGATGCGTCGGCCGCGTTCCCGCACGCCACGCTCGATGGGACCGAAAAATGACCAGCGCAGGAATAGATAAAAAAGAAAAACAAATACGGCCGTGGGGACTGCGGCCAGAAATAAGTCGCCGAGCTGTTTCAGAATTTCCATGAAAGACTTGAGCCGTCAACCCCGCGTTCGCTGGCGGCATACTTTCTGCACGCGAAAAAGAGGGCTGAAGTCCGCCCTGCCGGCCTGAACACACGCAGACAAAGGAAGAACTTATAGCATCCGCACTGCGTTCCGTCAACGCCCGCTGCGCTTCCACGCGATTTCGATACGTCGGCTTGGCATGAAGAGAGTTTTACCGTCCTCAACCGCAATTCGCGCTCAGCGTCTCCCTCGGCTTGATGGTACGACTCCAATTTCAGCCGGCGTGCCCGTTTGACCGTGCTTTGCAGCGGCAGCTATAATTCAAATCGGCGCGGCAAATACGCGTTTCCGGGCATGCCCCAAAATGCCCGGCCAGGTCACAGCTTTCTATGAGAAAGCGATGCGCCGCCATTCCGCCTGCCGCTAACTTATCAACGTAAGGGCGCCAATGGGGTTAACCATCAAAACTGGCGCCGGCCTCAGGAGTGAGAGATGCTGAAAGCGACGCAACTGCGTCCAGGAATGATTATCGTTCATGACGGGGACCTCTATGCGGTCCACAGCGTGGACCACCGCACGCCCGGCAATAAGCGCGGCGCGATGGCCACGCGCATGCGTAACCTGCGCAGCGGATCAACCATCGATTATCGCTTCCGCGCGGAAGATTTTGTCGAACGCGCCGTGCTCGATGAGGTGGAGTTTCAGTACCTCTATTCCGATACAGAAGGCTACCACTTCATGAATACGGAGACGTTCGAGCAGATTCACGTCAGTGGGGAGGTACTCGGCGACGCGGTCTACTACTTCATACCGAACCTGGTGCTGAAGCTCGAATTCCACGACGGGAAGCCCATTGGCGCTCTTCTACCCGATACCGTGGACATGACGGTGGTGGACACCGAGCCGACCGTGCAGAAGGCTACCGCCAGCGCGGTCATGAAACCCGCAAAGCTCGAGACCGGCTTAACCATCCAGGTGCCGCCATTCATTTCCAATGGCGACAAGGTAAAGGTCAACACCACAGAAGGCACGTACATCCAGCGCGCACAGTAGCTTATATATAAAGCACAACTACACCGGGCTGTGCCGAAACCGGTTCAGACACATTTTCCTTGACATGGGGAGGGAGTGGGAGTAGAAGGATAGGTGGAGGTTGGAGTAGGAGATAGAAAAAGATGCGAGCCGTTCTTTATTACAGCCCCACTGGGACACTTACTGGCCTTGAATGCAACAACGGAATCGACAAGGTCCTGAAACACCCCGAAGATTTCCGCCGTCAAGGTATTGATTTGCAGTTCGTCGATACCACGACGATGACCGACCACGAACGCCAGACCGAATACATGCGTGCCGTGCAGCCTTCGGTCCTGAAGAAGTATCGCATCCGACAAGTGTTCGGGTCGCGGCGCAATGCTGGTTTCATGTTCGGACGTGGCGTACCCGCGCTGCTTGTTCACGGCTGCTCGGGCGGTGTAGCAGAGGACGTGTTTCCGCACGAGGAATCAGGACGGCTCGTCACCATAAACGAATTCTTGTCCCGGCTCACGCCGTGAAGCGTGACAGGGACTTGCAATCAGGACCGGCCCTTTGGTTTTCAATTCATTGCTCATTGCGTTTATCGGTTTCTTGAACAGCCACGCGGGTACTTTGCAGCGCTGTGCCGAGGCCGGGCCGCAAGGTACCCGGCCTTTTGCTTTTTGGGATAGAATAACAGCTCGTGATTGCCGCGCTGATTGTGCCCGCCACTCTGCTTGTCATGGGGCAAGTACCTTCCAAAAAAACCGTTGAAGCGAACGAATTCGTTCTCAAGGACGACGCCGGGATTGTACGTGCCAGATTAGGGATGAAGTCGGCTACCACGAATAAAAAGTACGAATGGCCTGAACTCGACTTGCTCGACATGAAAGGTGAAACTCGCATTGAGCTTTTTGGTGACGGTATTGGCGGCAACGCCGGGGTGTCGCTTGCCGATGAGACCGGCGAGACACGTGCGGTTTTTGGGGCAGGCGGATTAGGAAGCGAGAATCGGGGTGGGTACATCAACTTTCTCTCACCCTGGAAGAACAACGCTACGCAATACGAAATGCTGCACTCGGCCCGCGTGGAGATAAGGGAGGGCCGATTGAAAGTAACCGATGGACAGTACAGCGCAACGCTCGGCACGGAACAACTCACGACACCTCAGACTGGGGAAAACCATAAGACCTCTGCGGCTTCACTTATCCTGTTTGACAAGAGCGACCACGTAATTTGGAAAGCACCATGAACTGATGCCGCAGAGTGCATCGGATTCCCACCGACAGCTAATCAAGAACGCTGAGATTCTCTTCAAGTTGGCGTTTGGCTTCTCTGCGACGCATCCTCGATTGGGCTACCTGACGGAATTCAGCAGTTACGGTCATACCGCAAAGCAAAAGGATTTGAGCCTCAACGAGAAAGAGGAGTTTGTTGGCGCAGGCTTCCTGGAGCACGTTGCTACTTACACATTGGCGGCTCAAATCGACACGGCTTTGGCCGAGTTATACCCGAACTGGCTTAATTCAGCCAACGCGGAGCAGCGGTCGATAGCGTGGATTGCCCGCTTGCTTCGGAATGCCTTTGCACATAATCCCTTCGCACCAAAGTGGCTAATAGACCGAAAAGTGAAAAATGAACGGCTCACCGTTCGCAAGATAATTGCTCTCGACACTGCGGCCTTAAAAGGTAGGTATGTCGCCAGCGAAGACTATGGCGGCCCGCTTGCGCTGCTGAAATTTTCACAGCTCGTCCGTAGGAAACTCCCGCGCCCCCGGCGTGCCCTGCAAAAACCTTGTCAAGCCCCTCAAAATCGCTAGACGTGTAGCGGTACCACGGCATTCGCCAGAACCGAGGTGCTAGAATGACTACGCTGCATTCAGCGGGGTTCACTGTGCCGGGCCTCTAATCGAGGTTGGGAGGAAAAATGACTGAGGAGCCTCGATGCAAGTGCGGACACCCCGACTCTGTCCACACTGAAGGGCGTGCCGAGAAGCGTGCCAAGCTGAGAGGTACAATGGTTTCTGATGTCCCGTCAGGGCGAGAGGGCCAATATAATTCTTGCAGCGGAAAAACTGACGGCGACGCGTGCAGCGTGCCTGATTGCATCTGCACTATGCTGACGCGAGGCTGACCCTCGGCGCGCGATGAATTCGCGCTGGCCCCAAACTCGCTCCTACCCTCGCAAAATCAGCGAAAAATAGCGCAAGGCAATGCCGGAGCCGCGAGGCTACCGACCTTTGCTTGTTCAGTCCGGAATGCGGAATTTTTGGCATGATTTTGGCATGACCACAGCCCATCTGGTAGGAATCATCGGGATGTGCAATCAGCAAGTTACGCGGAATCAGCGCCGCTCGTTTTTCATTTCCAATGGCGATAAGGTCAAAGTAGACACTTCTGAAGCCCGCTACGTACAGCGGGCGCAGTGAGCGAGCGGAAACCCGTGATTGGCGAACGCATTTGCGCTCCCCTGAAATCGTTCCGGCAAGTCTTGCCAATTGCCGGCTTGCCCTATTCAGGTGCAGGTGTGGAAAAGACGCGGCGGAAGATGGCGTCGACGGCGTGGAGCTGGCGGTCGAGATCGAAGGCGCGCGCGAGCGCAGCGGGATCGAGGAATTTCGTGATGCGCGCATCGCGCGCGACGCGTTCGCGAAAACTGCTGTCCGCCTCCCAGGCGGCCATGGCGTTTTCCTGCACCCACTGATACGCGCCATCGCGCGGCGCGCCGGCCTCCACCAGATCGAGCAGAAGCTGCCCGGAAAAGACCAGCCCTTGCGTGGCGTCCAGATTGCGCCGCATGCGTTCGGGGAAGACGCGCAGGCCGGTAAGAATATCCGTCATGCGCGCCAGCATATAATCGATCAGTATCGTCGAATCCGGCAGGATGATGCGTTCGACGGAACTATGCGAGATATCGCGCTCGTGCCAAAGCGCGATATTTTCGAATGCCGCCTGCGCATTGGCGCGTACAACGCGCGCCAAGCCGGAAACCTGCTCGCAGCTTACCGGATTGCGCTTGTGCGGCATGGCCGAGCTGCCGCGCTGGCCCGCAGCAAAGGGCTCCTCGGCCTCGCGCACTTCGGTGCGCTGCAGGTGGCGAATCTCGAGCGCGATTTTCTCCAGCGTGGCTGCGATGATCGCCAGCGTGGAGAGAAATTCGGCGTGGCGATCGCGCTGGATGACCTGCGAAGCGACCGGCGCGGGCTCAAGCCCCAGCCTCCGGCAGATGGCGTCTTCGACCTCCACGCCGAGATGCGCGGCATTACCGACCGCGCCTGAGATTTTCCCCACGGCCATCTGCCGCGCGGCATGACAGAAGCGCTCCTGATTGCGGCGATTTTCGGCAAACCAGTTGGCGATCTTGAGACCGAAAGTAATGGGCTCGGCGTGCATGCCGTGGGTGCGTCCGATCTGAGGCGTGTGTTGAAATTCGTGCGCGCGCTTTTCCAGCACCTCAGCGAGACGCTTGAGCCCCGCTTCGATCAGGCGCGAAGCCTCGCGCACCTGCAGCGCCTGCGCCGTATCCACTACGTCGTTCGAGGTCAAGCCGTAATGCAGCCAGCGCGCCGCTTCGGGATCGCCGATCGCTTCGCCCACAGCCAGCGTAAAGGCAATGACGTCGTGCCGCACGCGCGCTTCGATCTCCAGCACACGCGCCGCATCGACGCGCGCGCTTTCGCGAATGCGCGCCGCCGCTTCCCGCGGCACCACGCCGCGTTCGGCCAGCACGTCGGTGGCGGCGATCTCGACTTCGAGCCAGCGCTCCAGGCGGCCTTGATCGGTCCAGATGGCGCCCATCTGCGGGCGCGTATAGCGCGTAATCATGCGAGCCAAGAATTTTCGCGTTTCAGCGAGGAATTTGCAAACGCACAGTTAGCGCGCGAAAAATCGGGCGCGGCGGGTTTGGGATGACAGAGTCTTTTGGCAGCGCCACGCTACAGCTGGATGGGGACGAGGGGCTCGTGCTGAGAAGCGATCTGCAACTCGCCGCGGAAGGCGAATTCGCTTGGCCGCCGGCCCAGGGCTTCTTCCGCGCAGATGCGCGCAACATCGGGATTATTGTTGTTTTCGGAAAGATGCGCCAGCACCAGATAGCGCGGGCGCGCGTCGAAACCTTCGGGATCGGCGAGAAACGCGCTGACGCTCTCATTCGAGAGATGGCCGGTGCGGCTCATGACGCGCTGCTTGACGTGCCAGGGATACGGGCCGACCTTGAGCATCTCCACATCGTGATTCGATTCGAGCACGAGGCCATCGCAATCGCGCAGGTGCTGCTTGACCAGCTCGGGCATGTAACCAAGATCGGTCACCAGGGCGAGCTTCACGCCGGCAGCGCGGAAGGTGAAGCCGAGCGGGTCGATGGCGTCGTGGGGAATGCGAAACGGCGCGACTTCGATATCGCCAATGCAAAAGCCGCGGCCGGCCTGAATGAACTCGACGCGCTCGAATCTCCGCGCGTGGCGCTCGGGAAGAAAACGCAGCGTTTCGGCATGAGTTTCAGCGGTGAGATATACGGTGGTGCGCCAGGCGGCCAGCAGCGCGGCGAGACCGCCGATATGATCCGTGTGTTCGTGAGAGATGACGATGCCGTCGAGGCGATCGACCGAATGCGCCAGAGCGGCAAGGCGCCGCAGCGTTTCGCGCTTTCCCAGGCCCGCATCCACCAGCAGGCGCGTCCGGGAAGTCTCGAGCAAGGTGCAATTGCCCGAACTGCCCGACGCGAGAATGCTCACGCGAAGGCTGATGGATTCTCCCCCGAATCCCGGACTTCCTTTACGCGTTTTTTGCGCGCGGGCCGCAAATGCCAAAAAAACGCGGCCGCACGCATCATCGCAAAAGCGCGGGGCGCGCGTCAATGCGATTCGAGAGAGTCAGTTTAGAAAATTTCAGCAGGCCAGCAAATCGCGTTTTAGCCGAAAACCGTCAAGCGGGCCAACCACGCTGGCGGCAATTTTCCGCGGCTCAAAAAATTCCACGGCCGTCTGCTGCACATCTTCTGCGGTGACGGATTCAATCGAGGCGTGCAATTCCTCGACACTAAAAAAGCGCGCAAAATAGATTTCCTGGCGCGCTAAATTGGACATGCGCGCGCCCGGGGATTCCAGAGAAAGCACCAGCGAACCCTTCAACTGGTCCTTGGCACGCCGGAGTTCCTCCGCGCCGACGAGCTCCTTCTTCAGGCGCGCAAATTCGCCGGCGATCGAGCGCAGCACACGTTCAGTCGTACTGCGGCTGGTGCCGGCATAAACCGAAAGCATTCCCGCGTCGGAATAAGGATTGAGCTCACTGAAGACGGCGTAGGCCAGTCCCTGGCGTTCGCGGATATTTTGGAATAGCCGCGAAGACATGCTGCCGCCGAGAATATTATTCAACACCGAAGCCGCATAACGGCGGGGATGCGCAAGGGGATAAGAGGGCACAGCCAGTGTGATGTGGGCTTGCTCGAGCGCAGGTTTATTGCGCGTGATCAGGCGCGCATGCGTGTGCGGAGCGGTTCGGCTGTTGGGAGACGTCTGCGGCTTGCCTTTGAGACTGGCGAAAGGCTTATCCACAAGCTTCAAGAGGTCTTCGATATGGATATTGCCGGCAGCAGTGATCACCGTGTTCGCCGGCGTATACCAGCGTTCGAAGCAGTTCACGATGGAGTTGCGCGTAAAGCGGCGCACCGTGGCGCGTGTCCCGAGTATGGGCGCACCCAACGGATGCCCGCGCCAAAAGCTCTGCGTGAGCATTTCGTGCGCCAGCGATTCGGGATTGTCGTCCTCCATGCGGATCTCTTCGAGGATGACCTGCTTTTCCTTGGTAATGTCGTCTTCAGCAAAGACGGGGCCCAGCACCAGGTCCGAGAGCACGTCAAAAGCGATGGGCAGATTTTCGTCCAGCACCTTGGCATTGAAGCTGACCATCTCCTTTGAGGTGAAGGCGTCGAGCAAACCTCCCACGGAATCCATCTCCCGGGCGATCTGTTCAGCGGTGCGCCGGGAAGTGCCTTTGAAGACCATGTGCTCGATGAAATGGGCGATTCCATTAAGGCCCGAGGGCTCCCCGCGCGAACCGGCGCGCACCCAAATACCGATGGCCACCGAGCGCATGTGCGGCATATGCTCGGCCACCAGGACCAAGCCATTGGGCAGCGCTTCTCTTTCGATGGAAATTCCGGCTTGCTTCATCGTTTCTAAAATAATGGCACAGTCGGAACCGAAAACCTATTCCGCATTGCCGGCGGGAGTGAACATATGTGGACAATCCGTCATCCTGCGATCCCTGCACTCGCGCATGCTAAGATGAAATTCAGAAGCGGAAAATCCATGCCTCAGTCATTAGAAAACTCTAGGGATGCCGGCTCGCAAAATTTCGCTTCGGAGCTTCGATCGGCGGCTCCCAAGCGCGACCTGCTGGGACGATCCCGCGACGATTTGCGCGCCTGGATGGCGGAAATGGGCGGGCCTGCCTATCGTGGCTCCCAGCTTTATCACGCGCTTTATGCCGAGCGGCGTCTCAATTTTGCGTCCATGAGCAATCTTCCTGCCTCGCTTCGCCAGCGCCTCGCGAATGATTTCCGCATCGGCATGCCGAAGATTTCGCAGCGTTTTCCTTCGAGCGACGGCTCGCTGCGTTATCTGCTAACGCTTGGCGATGCGAGTGCGACGCAGCACGGCAGCGAAGCGCCTGCGCGTGTGGAAGCTGTCTTCATGCCCTCGGATGGCCGCCAGACGATTTGTATTTCGACGCAAGCGGGATGCGCAGTGGATTGCCACTTCTGCCTGACGGCACAGCTCGGACTCGTGCGCAATGTCACGGCCGGGGAAATTCTGGCCCAGGTTCTCATGGCACTCGAAGATCATCGGGAATCGCTCACGCCGCGCACCAACGTCGTGCTCATGGGCCAGGGCGAACCCCTATTGAACTACGAACCCGTCATGGCAGCGCTGCGCATCATGCTTGACCCGAACGGGATGGCGCTTGCTCCGAGGCACGTCACACTTTCGACCAGCGGAATCCTGCCGGGAATCGAGCGCCTGGCCCGCGAAAAGGTCCGACCCAAGCTCGCGATTTCTCTCAACGCCTCGACCGACGCAGAGCGCGATGCCATCATGCCGATCAATCGAAGATATCCCCTCGCAGCGCTGCTGGCGGTCTGCCGGGAATACCCCTTGCGGCCGTGGGAGCGGCTCACGTTTGAATACGTGCTCCTGGGCGGCTTCAACGATTCGCCAGAGGATGCCCGCCGCGTGGCACGGCTCCTCGTTGGTTTGCGCGCCAAGATCAATCTCATTCCCTGGAATCCCGGTGAACTGCCCTACCGCCCGCCGGCTGCAGAACGAGTAAACGAATTTCGCGACGTCCTCACCGCGAAGGGCGTTCCCACGTTTGTACGTTATTCACGAGGGCAGGACGTCCGCGCGGCCTGCGGCCAGCTCGCGCTCAGCGAAGCCGGCTCCGTGGTCTCCGCAATCGCACCGGTTCCTGGGCCTGGGCCCGCCGCCTAGCGCGAATTCGCGCACATTCCGATGACGCTCATCATCCGTCCCGTGCCGGCTCCTTCTTTTCGATAACTGAAGAACAGGTCGGTTCGGCAGCCGGTGCAGAGCGCGCTCGCGGCAATATTCCGCGGGTCAACACCGGCGTCTACGAGCTGCCAGCGATTGGCAGCACGCAGATCAAGCCAAACGCGTTCGCGCGGCGGCTCGTGGCCCGGCGGAATCATGGTGAGCCAAGGAAGGGGGTTCGGATCCTCGCCGGTGGCGAGGCGCTCAAACGGTCCCTCGAACCATTCCGCGGCCTGCGCGAATTGCGCGGAAAAAGCCTGCGCCACTTCCGGGCCAACTTCATAGCAGCACGGGCCAATCGCCGGCCCTAGCGCGGCGATTACGTCTACGGGCTGGGACCCGAACTCAAGGCGCATTCTGCCGAGCGCTTTGGCGACGACCCGCGCCAGCGTGCCGCGCCATCCGGCATGTACCGCGCCGATAACACGCCGGCGCGGATCGGCCAATAAGATCGGGATACAGTCGGCAGTCTGGATTCCAAGGAGCAAGCCGGCTTTGACGCACAATGCAGCGTCGCCCTGCGTGGCGCGAGCAGGAGCTTTCGAGCAAACATGCACGACGTCGGAATGGATCTGGCGCAGAGTGATCAGGGATTCCTCGATTCCGATTTTCGCGTCCAATTTCGAGGCTGATTTCTGGGCCAAGATCGCACGCACGAAGGCGCCGCGATTTTGGGTAACCGCTTCGCGCGAATCCCAGTCGGTGAAGGACAAATTAAGCGCCGCAACTCCATTGAGCCGGCTTGCTCCGCCCTTTCGGGTGCTGAAGCCGTGGACAAGCCACGGAACCGAGTGGAAAATCTCAGCGGTGAGAATCTCCAGGCCCGAAATGCGGCGCAGAGCCCAACCATACTCGATGATGCTTGCGGCGGCGGGTTTTCGGGCTTGCCGCCGGGCGGAATGCGCGCTCGGCATTATGGTCGCCTCCACTGTACTAAGGCACCTTTATTGCTCCTGACCACCATGCGCGACATTACTATGCCCAGCCCACCTGTCTCGAGAGCGAGGCGATGGAGCCCGCAAAAAACGCAGAGCGGGGCGGTATAATCCGCTGCCGCTGGTAATGCGTTTGTTACCGCCGGGCGCAACGAGGAGGCATAGGCGACGTGATTGTCGGCTTGGGGGTGGACATGGAGGAGATTACTCGATTGGGCGACGCGATCAAGCGCCACGGGCGAATTTTCCTGGAACGCATCTTTACTCCGGCCGAGATCGCATACTGCGAACGTCATCGTGATCCCGTGGAGCGCTATGCAGGACGCTTTGCCGCGAAGGAAGCGGCGATGAAGGCTCTTGGCACCGGTTGGGGCAAAGGAGTGCGCTGGCGCGATATTGAAGTGATGCGCCAGCCCGGCGGCCGTCCGACCATTATTTTTCATGGCGTGGCCCGCGAACACGCCGAGCGCTTGGGCGCGCGACAGATCAGCTTGAGCATCACGCATACCGGCAATTTCGCGCTGGCTGAAGTCATTTTGGAAAACTGAAGGCCGGTGCAGAATCGCACGCGTGAGAATAGGAGGAACGAGGGCCGCTCCGAGATAAACAGGCGAGTGGGTGCGGGCGGATTTATGTTTTCTTCTTCTCTTTGTCCAGCTTGAGCGAAATCACGATGTCTTTGCGGCCGTCAAAACTGGAGACAGTACGCGTATTCGAAGTCATGTTCTCGTTTTCAGCGTGCACCTCGTAATCGACGTTCGGATCGAGGCCGCTGAAGCGATACTCGCCAGATTTATCGGAGATATAGGTCTTTACGGCCAGGGTGCGGACGTTTTTCAGATACACAACCGCCGAAGCCACCGGATTCTCGGCCTTGTCCAGCACGGCTCCGCGAACGGTGCGCAATTCGGATTGCTGGGTCCACGCGGGAATGGCCAGCAGCGCTAAAAGGAAGAGTCCTCCCAAGAGGCGAGAATTCGCCTCCCGCCGTGGGGCAGATTCCACAAGCTTGGCTGATCTCATCGTGTTCCTTTCCGCCTGGAGCACTCGATCACTCTTGCTTGGTGAAAGCGGACACTGCCAGCGAACTGATTCTGACCGCTGACTGTAAGATGGCATAGGCTAAGGGAAGAGATGCTGGCCGGCAGCCAAAGAGTTACTCCTCGAAGTCTTCCTCCTCGTCTTCCAAGACTCCGTCGCGCATATCACCGTCGTCTCCTTCTTTTTCCGCCTCTTCCTCTTCTTCGTCTTCGGAGATGACGTTCAGATGCACCGGATGGGTCTGCACAACTTCCAGCTCGGCTCCACACTCCGGACAATTCAGAATCTCGCCCTCTTCCACTTCATCTTCATCGAGATCAATCTCGACGGCGCATTTCGGGCAGCGCACCACAGCCGAACCCCCCTGGCCAAGCATGGCCCTCTCACGCAAGCGTATTATATTACGCAGGCGAGTCAAGGGGGGAGCCGCCCGAGTTCATGAGCAAACGTGAGTTTCCCGAGTGGCCGCTGGTGGGCGTGGGCGGCGTGGTGATTGACCAGGATCGCGCCCTGCTGGTGCGCCGCGCAAGGGAACCAGCGCTGGGCGAATGGACCATTCCGGGAGGATTGCTGGAAGTCGGTGAAACGCTCACCGGCGCCGTGGAACGGGAGATTCTGGAAGAGACTGGGCTGACTGTGCGGGTGGTCGCACTGATCGAAGCCCTGGAGCGCATTTTTTCGGATTCCGAGGAAATCCACTCCGGGCCAGACGCCGCGTGCGTTCCGCCCTCCTCCCAGGAAGTTACCCGAACTTTGGGGGTGCGCCCGCGTCCGCGCTACCACTACGTCATTCTTGATTACTTATGCGAGCGCGTTTCCGGGGAGCCGGCGATCAGTGCAGAGGTCAGCGATCTGGCCTTTGTGGCCGAGAAAGAACTGGCGGGTTACGCGCTTACGCCCGCGGCGACACGAGTGTTGCGCACGGCCTTTGCCATGAGCCGCGCTCGAGCAGGAGCGTAAAGCGTTACGCTCGCTCTCAAACAGGTCCCTGTCTACGCTTGGAATGACCCCGTCTCATTGAGTGTGAAAATACATGGTCTGCGCGGACGCGGTCACTTCTCCCGAGCAGCGCGAATGAGAGATTCCATGTGATCGAGATAACGCTCGAAAGCGCGCCGGCCTGCCGCCGTGAGGCGGTACTTGGTTTTGGGCAGCCGACCGTCAAACATCTTGGTGCAATTGATATAAGCAGCTTCCTCGAGCTTGCGGGCGTGTACGGAGAGATTTCCGTCCGTGGTCCTGAGCAAAGCTTTCAATTCGTTGAAAGTGAGCGAAGGATTCACCGCCAGGGCGCTGACAATTCCCAGCCGCATGCGCTCGTGGATCAGCCGGTCAAGGCCGGGCGCGACGGCCTCCTGAGCCCGACCGCGGAGCGCGGCGAGGCGCGGCTCCTGAGGACGGGATTTGGAAATGCGTTCTACCGTCGCGCTTCCCAGCTTAGCTCTCACGTGGCCTCCCAAAACCAGGCGCAATCTCGCACGTGCACTCAGCCGCCGTACTTCTGGGCGATGATCAATCCGAAGAGGATTTGCAAACCCCCAAAACCGGCGATCATGTAACCGTTGCCCCAGGAGGCGGGCGAAACGAGGGCCGCGGCGCCCAGGGCAATAAAGCACACGCCCATCATTGGAACTACGCGCACAGAAAAAGAACCGCCACTGACTACGGCCGTGCCGTACAGTAGCAACCACATCCCCGGCAGCAGGCGGAGATCACCATCGCGATAAAGCGCCGCGGTCAACAACGCGCCAACGACCATCGGCGGGGCGAAACTGAGCGCGAATTTGCGGCCCGGGCCGGAGAAGAGCGGCATGCGGGCAGCATGGGCCTTCTGAGCGACAGTAAGCACGGCAAGCACCATAGCCAGGCCCGCTTCCACGAGCCATATGAGAATCCAGCGAGCCGCGGTAGGTTGATGTGAGGCAATGGCGGCCGCGGCGAGTGCGGTGAAGCCGATTGCGGCGCCGCCCCAGCCTGGAACAGCGGTGAACGAGCCCGCGCGCTCCATCGTTTCGCGAATGAAGCGGAGGTTATCCGCCGCACGGTCTTCGAGCGGAACCAGGACGGGGCGCGTGGAGCGGGCAGGTTCCGCCGGAGTCATGCAGTCGAGGATACGCGCAGGTCGGGCCTTGTCAACTTCTTTGCAAGATAGAGTCGAAGTCAGGCGTCAACTGTCTTTGGGTTTCCAGCCATACTGCCCGATGAGAGGAACAAAACGGCAGTGATAAAGCGGCCGCTTCAAGAGCACGTTGTCGCGCTTCTCCACGCGCAAGAGCCGCTGCTCTTCCGCGGTCCCCACCGGAACAATCAGACGTCCGCCGTCTGCGAGCTGCGCCCCGAGCGGCGGCGGAATCTCGGGCGCTGCCGCGGTGACCACAATGGCCTCAAATGGAGCCTGGTCCGGCCATCCGAGTGTTCCATCGCCGACGTGCACCTGCACGTTGCCATAGCCGAGCCGCTGCAGCCGCTCACGAGTGTCTGCGGCGAGATCTTCGTGCATCTCCACGGTGTGGACTTCACGCGCCAGGAGCGATAGCACAGCGGCTTGGTAACCGGAGCCCGCGCCAATCTCCAGCACGCGTTCGCTGCCCGAGAGCTGCAATGCCTCAGTCATCGCCGCGACCATGAAGGGCTGCGATATCGTTTGATCATGGCCAATGGGAAGCGGACGATCACTATAGGCTTCGCCGGCCAGTCCCGCGGGAACAAATTCATGGCGCGGCACGCTGAGCATGGCTGCGACGACGCGCTCATCCCGGATGCCTCTTTTGAGAAGCTGCCGCTCGACCATCTCGCGGCGAAGCAATACCGGATCCATTTGCGCAGCGGGAGGTGCCGCGGGATGGAAGCCATTGCCGCGGGTGGAACCGTCGTCCGAACTAGACACGGAGCCCCCTGCGCGCTACTTGAATCGCTGCCTGCGGACGACATCGATGCCGAAGGTACCGTTTTCGTCGCGCAAGGCCACCACGGAAACATCGGGCCGCACGGTATATTCGATCTGAATCACCTGCTCCTGAGTGGAAGTCACATCGGTGCTGTAAGTAATGACGAGGTTGCGTGAAAACTGCTCCGCGATGGTGACGCGCGCACCAGGATTCTGCGTGGCGCTGGTGGCGGCGATATAGTCGGGATCGACACTGAAACGGCGGACCCCAAATAGGCGTTGCACACGGCCGCCCAACTGAGAAGAGATGGCCTCGGAAAGCAGCGTAGTGGCGCCGAGCTGCGGAGTCTGTACCGCCGCAGCGCCGCCCCGAAGCATGCTCTCCTCGCCGGTCTGTCCAAGAGCCAGCAGCGTGATGATGTCGCTCGAAGGCAGCGGCGGATCTGAGCGGTAAGCCATAGTGAGATGGCTGGCCGGGCCCGTGAAATCCACGGTGACCTCATATTGCTGGATGGTGGTGGCGACTTCGACGTTGAGCACGGGATCGGCGCGAAAGGGATTGGCGAAATTCAGATCCCCGCGCGTCAGACGGTATTGATTGCCCCGCATGCTCATCTCCCCGCTCAGCAGGTGAACATTTCCGAGGAGGATGGGGTGGTCCCAAGTGCCGCGCACACGCACGTTGGCTTCGCTCTGAAATCTGCCGCTGGACCATTCCAGCACGGCCGCGGGGGTGGTGTCCGCTTGCACGTCAAACTGCAAGTTACGCAAGAAGGGCGAGGTTGTCCGGGGCCCGCTGGTGGTCTCTGTGGAGGAGGCGATCAAAGACGTAATATCGAAGCCCGGCGACATCAGCAGGCGATCAACGGTGACATGGCCAGAGAGAGTCGCCGCCTGGGCCGTGCCCAGCAAACGCAGATCGCCGCCGGCCAGCCAACTCGTACCCACGGGATAGCGAACGCGTACCTGCTCGGTGCGTGCCGTCAGATCGTAGCTCACGGGTCCATTGCCATAGGTTAGCGAGCCAGAAAGCAGGAGACGTCCGCCTCCGGTCTCCGATTCGACGTTGTTAAATGCAATGCGGCTGGTATCGAAAATGAAATCACCGGCAAGTTGGCTCAGGCCGGCGGGAAAATCTCCGTAACGCGCCGAGGCATTCTGCACATGCACGCGGCCGGTGATGCGGGGGCTCGACAGAGTTCCGGCAATTGTGGCGTCCACGTCCGCCGGGCCGCGGACATCCAGATTGGGCACGAATCCGCTGAACAGCCTCAGATTGGCGGCTCCGGCGATACGCATATCCAAGGCGCGATCGGCGGCGAATCGCGCGAAACCGCCGATGCGGAAGTCTGTGTCCACGCCGCGCAAATTTGCCTGACGCACCTGGACCTCATGATTGCCATACCGGAGCTGCACGGGACCTTGGTTCTGCAACTTGATATATTCGTAGTCCAGTGAGACCTGCGTCAGATTGGCATCCACGGAAATCGTATCGGGCTCCAAAAGCGCGCCAGAGATGCCAAATGCACCGACGACCTGGCTGTGGCCGGTGAGTCCGCTCAGATGCAGGGCACTGATGATCAGAGGATCGAGATCGAGCTGCGAAACTGTGACCTGGCCGGTCAGAGGATATGCGCCGGTGAACGATACATCCACATTACCGTGCAATTCTCCCGTGGAAATGGCCGAATCGACTTGTAAACCGAGCTTCGTGCCATCGGAGGCGACCTTCGCGTCGAAACTGCCAATCACCTCATTTCTGAGCTTTAGGTCTATTAGACGCAGAGAACCATCCAGCCTGGGCGCGAAGAGCGGCCCTTGCCCGCTCAAGTGAAAACTGATGTTGCCTCCGACCGGCAGGCGTGGTGTCTGGATGCGGGTAACACCCTCGAGCGGGAGCCCGGCACCGGTTAGATCGAAAATGGCCTGACCGTCACCGGTGTGGTAAGTGAAATTTCCAGTCAGCAGGCCGGGGGCCGGCGGATTCGCGCTGCTGACCGCCAGCGGCAGCAGGCGCAATTCCGCGTTGGCGATGCGCACTTCGCCGTGATGGAGCGTGATTTCACCTCGCGCTCGATCGAAACGCCAGCCCCAGGCCTGAGGATCAACCACGTCAAATAGGCCGGTTAGCTCCGGACTGGCATGCGTTCCGCGGCCATGAAACGTTCCGCTCAGCAAGCCGTGCACGGGATAGGAGTATCCGAGCAGCGCTTGCAATCCGTCGCTATCGGTGCGCACGAGCGTGGCATCCAACTGCCAGGAGTTCTCGGGGCGAAAACTCCAGTTATCCAACATCAACGATAGCTCGAGTTGAGCCGAGGAGCGGTCGCGGCGCACGTTCGCCCGGGTGAAGCTGAACCCCTGGGGCGAATAGGCCATGTCGCCTTCGATTTCGTCCCAGGAGAGCTTGTCGTAACGGGCATTTGCGCCGATCACGTGTCCACTGAACGTGGGCCGCGCGAGCGGTCCGGTTAGGTGCCCCTGCCAATGAAAACGCCCGGCAATGACTTTAGGCTCGGCCTTTTTGCCTCTGATGCGATTGATGAAATCATCCCAGGGAACCAGGTCCTGGGAGTCAAACGTTGCGTCGAGCTTGGAAGCCTCTGCCGCGAGCGTTCCGCTGAACTGCACGTTGCTCGAGGGCGTGTCGATATGGCTGGCATTCAGCACCACGTCACGTCCGGCCATGCTGTAGTGATAATCGAGGCTTGCCGTGACGGGAATCTGGCTGGCCGGCAACTGCCGCCGCGGAACCCAAAGTGAAATGCCACGCGAATCCAGGTTCTTGAAATCTGCCGCCCAGGTAGTGACCGCATGCACGTCGGCGATACCGCCCCAATGCAGGGGGGCCACAGGCAGATGGTCATTGCTCACGGCTGCCAGCAGCGTGGCGAGGTCCATGTCGTGCGCATGGGCGTTCACGCGAAAACGAAGCCCGGGAAAATCGAGATGAACCTGACCGTCAATCGCCCCGCCAAGCGCCTGGGCGGCGAAATCGGGAACGTCGAGAGCGACGCGGTCTGCCCGGTAACTACCGCGGGAACTGATTCCAGTGCTGTGGAACCAGGCATAGGGCATGGCAATATCCGCCGCAGAGTAATTTCCGGTCACCGCTAGGCGACCCTCTACAAAATGGCCATTGCCGGAGAAATCGACCTCGCCGGCTGGGCTGTTGGGTTTGCGCAGGATGGTGCGAATATCTTCGAAGTCGAGATGACCGCGATAGCGAAACGCCCAATTCGAGTGTGCAAAGCTGGAATTCGAGAGTTGAGCGTCAATCGAGGTGTGCGGCGCCTTCCAAAGCAGTTGTGTGACCGATAAAGAATCCGGCTGCAGCGTAAAATGCAGAGATAAATCCGAATTAAATGGAAGATAACGGCGGGCCACGAGTTCCATTTCTTGCCAGCGAAATTGGCCCAGGTACACGGGCTTTGCATCGAGTTCGGCATAGTCAACAGAAAACTCAAAGCGCCCGCCTTCGGCTACCAGAGGGACACGTACGTCGTTAAATAGCATCTCGCCGTCTTCCAGGCGCAGTCGGCGCGCCACCACTTCGAAAATACGTTCGCGCAGGGGTTTTGCTTGCGCAGGCCGGTGCGCTATCGGCACATTGATCGAGCCATTGCGCTCCACGCGAACGTGCAATACCGGATGGCTGACTTTTACATCGCCCAGGGAAACCCTGCGTCCCCACACGGAATCGATACGCAGACCCACCTCGAGCCGATCGGCATGGAAAAATGGTGGCGTGCCCCGGGGTTCGCGACCGTGAACCGTGAAGTCATTGAGGGTGACCCGCAGCCGCCAAGGGCTAAAATGAAACGCCGCAACTTCGGCGCTGCCGGAAGTCAATTTTTCAATCTGTGTGACAATCGTCCGGCGAATATAATTATCCGCGGCGCCGCTCGAGAGAATCACCATAGGAATTAGGGGCAAAGCCACAATCACCAGGCCAATGCCCAAAACCCAGCGCTTCCATTTTCGCCTTGTTCCGGTTCCGGTCATGGCTTATCACCGGGTGTGCCGAGGGAGGGGGCATCCATCGGCTCGAGTTCGATCCTGAGGCGCGATTTGGTTTCCTCAAACCAGGCCGCCGTGCGGTCGTTGACGCCCTGCTCGATCAGCAGCTCGCGTATTTGAGCGCTTACATCCGCCAGGGGAGGCGCTTGCTGGCCTTTTGCCTGTAGTTCTGGCAGAAGGTGATCGCGATAATAGCTTGCGATGGCGGCGTCATTCGCTTGAACGGAGGAGCGGAATTTGTAATCGAGATAGCGCGCCAAATAGATTTGCCGCGTGATGATGCGGCGTAGCCTCTCGGGCGTGAGCCCGACCGCGGCGAGGCGTTGTTGATAGGCAGCGTTGGGGAAGCTATTCTCGACCCGGGCGACTTCCCGATCCACTTCCGTCTCGGCCGGCAAGGGAAACCGCGCTGTGGTCGCCTCATTATTTACGACCCATTGCTCGATCAGCTCTGAACGCAACTCCTCATTGCTTTGAGAACGGCCCTCGAAGAGCTGTTGGTAAGCAGCCAGTTCGCCAATCTCACTCAGAGTGATGATGTCGTCCTCGATGTGCGCCACGATGCCGTCAACGATGTGCGCCTGCGGGCGCGGAGCGGCAGCTGCTGTTCCTAAAACGAACGCGGCGAGGCAAAACCCGGGTGCTAGACGAGACACGATGCGCATCAGAACGTGGACCCCAAATTCACGAAAAATTGAAACGCGGGCAGCCGCGAAATGGTCACAGGACCATTCGGCGCCGCTGTGTTCACCGGAACCACAAAATTCGCCGGATTGAGCTGATAGGCCAGATCGATGCTCACGGGCCCCACGGGAGTGTGATAGCGAATCTCAAATCCCACCGTATGCGAAAAATAATTCAGCTCATTGGTGCAGTTCGTAAGACATACAGTGGCCTGGGCCGGATTCAACGTGGCCTGCGGCGGCGCCGTGCGGAGCGTAAACTTCGAAAGGCTGCTGAACACGTTTCCAGCATCATAGAAAAATCCACCGCTGGCGCGGCTGCCGATCAGCGGAAGCCGCATCGGAAATTGCAGTTGCTGATTGAAGATGACCATACCCAATCCGCCAACCGGGAAGCCGGTCACCGGATCGCGCGGACCGGCCTGATTGAGGCCGAAGCCGCGTAACGTGGTGCCGCCGCCAGCGAAGAAGCGCTCAGGCAATGGAATATCCGATTCGGTTGAGCCGGCGAAAGGTTTCTCCGTGCCAATGCGTGTCGAACGCGCAAACACCAGGCGCGACCCCAGATGCGTGTAGGTGGAGTTCTGGTATGTGGCGCGGAGAAAAGAGGCGGCGGAGCTAATCGCCGTGCTGGCGAGGTCGACGTCAAAAGTATTGAAACTTCCCGCTGTCGGATCGGCGGCATTATCCCGGCGATCGCGCACCCAGGTGAAGCTGAAGAAAGAGACCCGCGTCGGTGCGCTGAACAGGGGTATTTCCTCCGGGGCGACCTGTAGATCGGTCGCCTGCACGCGCCGGTAGACGAACCGATAAAGCAGAGCAATAAAAGGCGAACGGCGATCGGTCAACTGCGCCGAACCTTCTTCGCGCGTCGACGTGAAGGTCTGGACGTCGCGCGCTTTGAGGTAAGTGCCGGTGAGCTGAAAACTCAGCGTGGGAAGAAGAAAATGGTTCGAGGAGCTATAGGTCAGCAGCGCGCGGCCTTGCAGTGTGCTGGCTCGTGCTTTGAAGGAAAGCGAATCGGCGCGGCCGGTGAGATTGAGCTTGCTGAACTCAACCGTGCCGCGCGGGCTGAAGTACAGGGGCTCGGCCACCGGGCCATTACTGGCCGTACCTAGCCGCTGAGCTTCCAAACCCAGACCGTAACCGATAGTGTATCGCCGCGCCTCGTCTACGAGTACGTCTATGGTCTTCGACGTGTCGCTGCCCTCCGGATTCTGCGGAGCGATGGCCACGCGGCTGAAGATTCCCAGGTTGTACAGACGGCGTTGTGTTTCCACGACAGCGCTTTCACTTAAAGGACCGCCGGAGTGCAGTTGGATTTCGCGAACGATGACGCTCGGATGCGTGTGTTCATAACCGCCCACGAGTACCTGCGCCACACGAATTTGCGGGCCTTCTTCAATTTGGTACGTGAGATTCACGCGCGGTCCCTCTCCGGCCTGTACGGGCAGATTATCGACGCTGGCACGAAATTGGGCATTGGGAAAGCCTTGGTCGTAGTAGAGGGCCAGAACGTTATCGCGGTCGCCGGCGACATTTAGATCGGAATAAGGCTGTCCCGCCGTCGAACCGATCACTTTCGAAAGCTCGTCATTGCTCAGCGCGTGGTTGCCCTCGAGGGTCAGCCTGGCAATGCGCGTCTGCAAACCTTCCTGGATGCGGAAGGTAACGAAGAGGTCGCCGCTATGACCGTGATAATTGTCCATCAAATCGCTGCTCACCTGTACTTGGCGGAAACCGTTGGATTGGTAAAGCTCGATAAGCGAAGCCACATCACTGCTGAGCTGTCCGGAACTGAACCGTCCGGGAGAGGCAAAAGCGGCGGGCTGGATGCGAATGCGGCCGCGCAGCAGATCATCGCGAAAGTAGTGATTTCCCGAAAACGCCACGCCTGTGAGGCGATGATGCGAACCCAATTCCACGCGGTAGGTGATCACTTCCGTGCTGCCTTGCTGGCCTTCCGCAGGATCCTCCGAAGTTGTGTAATTGACTTCCGCGTCGAAATAGCCTTGCCGTTGCAGGTAATCGCGAAGGTTGCGCCGCCCTTCCTGAAGCAGATCCTCGTCGACTGCGCCCTCCTCATAAATCGGAAGGAGGGATCGCAGGGTGCTTGCGGAAATCTTCGCCCCTAGTACCTGAACGCGCACTCTAAGTTGCGCGAAGACCGATGCTTGGAGCGCCACCTGATTTGTATCCGACTCGTATGCGCCGCGCACCACGGAAACCCTTGCGCCTAGATAGCCCCGCCCGATCAGCCACTTGCGGCCGTTTTCGACACTTCGCTCCAGCGCCTCTGAGGTCACCTTCGTTTTGGGCTTGAGTTTCAGGTGATCCCGAATCTCCGCATCGCTGAAAGGGGACTCATTGATCAGGTTGACTGTACCGACGGCAGCACGCTCGCCCGGGACTACGTTCACGATCATGTCCATCTGCTGGGTCTGGGGATGAGGCACCAGATGGTACGTGAGTTTTGCCTGATACAGGCCTTCGTCTTCCAGGGCGCTCTTCAAACGGTCCAATGCAGCGGCCATATCGGACTCACGGAAGGGCTCGCCGAGTCCCAGGCGCATCGAGGAAATCGCCACAGCATCGCTCGGAGGCTCGTGAAGTCCGTTAACCCTGACAGCGTTAATAAAGAAGTTCCGCCGCACCACAAAATCCAATTGCAAACCTTCGGGGCGGTTCGTAACCTGGGCCACAATATCACCATATCGCCCTGTACGGTAAAGCTGGCGCAGGCTTTCGCGCTCAACGTCCAGCGTAAAAGGCTGATTTAGGCGAAGCGGAAGACCGCTGGCGTTTTCGTCAAGGACTTCGCCGGACTGATCCACAATTCGAATGGCAACCACCCGTCGGCCGTCGAGTTGCGCTGGTGGCGATGGCGCCGTTTGCGCCTGGGCCACGGCAACGGCCACGCAGCCCAGCCCGATGCCGGCCAGCAAGAGAAGAGCCGCCCAGGGACGATTCGGAATCATTCGCCACTATAAAAGAAAAGGTTAGCACAAGCGCGTTGCCTCTCAGAGACTTCCGTACCAGCGTGGTGCTCAGCGGCTCCGCCGAGGAATCGCGCTATCATGAAGGGGGCCTTAGCGAACAAAGGGCCCAGCTTCGACCGAGCTCCTGCAAAAAGCGGCGGAAATTCACCAATGGACGCCAGACTTCGAGAACGCTACTCCCGGCAAATCCTCTTCGGACCGATTGGCGAGGAAGGGCAGGAGCGCCTGCGCCATTCTTCGGTGACGATTATCGGCTGCGGCGCTTTGGGTTCGACTCTTGCGAGCCTCATAGTCCGAGCTGGTATCGGTCGTCTCCGGATCGTGGACCGCGACTTTGTAGAGCCCTCTAACCTGCAACGGCAGACCCTCTTCGAGGAAGCCGACGCGCAAGAACTGCTGCCTAAGGCGGTGGCCGCTGAGCGCCGACTCCGGTGCATTAACTCGGATGTGGAGGTGCGGGGCGTCGTCGGAGATCTAACGCCGGCAAACGCGGAGGAGCTTCTGAGCGATTCGGCAGTGTTGCTAGACGGCACCGACAATTTCGAAACGCGTTTCCTGATCAATGACTATGCGGTAAAGAAATCCGTTCCCTGGATTTATGCTGCGGTTGTATCGAGCCATGGCTTAACCATGCCAATCCATCCTGGAGAGAGTGCTTGTCTGGCGTGTCTGGCCGAGGACGGCGATCCTGCAGAGGAGGGCTCGACGCGAGTAAATGAGCCGACGTGTGACACGGTCGGCGTGCTGGGCACAGCAGCTGGAGTCATTGCGTCGCTTGAAGCTACCTTTGCGATCAAAATTCTGCTCGGCAAGTCCGAACCGCGGGACGTACGCCTCATCGCATTTGACGTGTGGACCGCGCGATTCCAATCGCTGTGCGTCCCACGGCGACAAGGCTGCCGCGCCTGCGGGCAGCGCCAATTTTCTTACCTGGAAGGAGAAGCACAGCCCCGCCTCACCCTGTGCGGCCGCGATTCGGTGCAGATCCACGAACGCCGGCGCCGCCTGGACCTGGCTGCGCTGGGACGCAACCTGGCCGCGACAGGAAGCCATGTGCGGCAGAACGATTTTCTGTTACGTCTACAGGTCCCGCCCTATGAGTTGACCGTCTTTGCGGATGGCCGCGCCATTATTAAAGGCACGCGCGACCCGTCTGTGGCGCGTTCCATCTACGCGCGTTACCTGGGAGCGTGAGGCAGCGATTTTGGGGGAGAGAAACGCGCCCCTTCCGCTGGTTCGAGAACCCCTCACCGCCCTTCGCTCCGGCCAATGGGGTGGCGGAGCGCGGCGCGATCGAGATTTTCTCGCAGGTTCATGAGGGTAAGGAAGGTATTGAGGACGCGCGCCTTCAACTCGTCCGGAAGGTGCAGCCCGCTGGTCGCAGTGCGTGCCAGCAACTCGCCCCGCCCTCCAACATAGTTGATAATCTCCACCTGGCGCTCGCGAGGCGTGCGCCCAGTGGCCGTCTCACGACGCATCTCGGCGCAGCGCCGCTCGATTTCCATAGTGAAGTGCAAAATGCAGAGTTTTTCGGGTTCCAGGGCCACCGGCACCGTCATTTTGCATCCGAGTGCACTGCAGGGGTTCATCGTGAAAAAAACCTCGAAAATTGATTTTTGCATCCCATCCGTACAAAATCCAGTGGCTCGTTGCCCCGAACCGCGAATCAGCCATTGTCGTTTGCGCGTTCTGAAATCGAAGCAGGATTTCTTCCTACGCTGGACGCATGTTGATGCCGGCTGACCATGGGGTGTGCTAGACTAACGAGGCAAAAGCAGGGCTAGCAGTTCGAAATCATCTTCTGAAGGCCGCGAGCGCGCGGTAACTGCTCTAAACCCAATGCGAGGCAAGATATGTCTGGGCATTCTAAATGGGCGACCATCAAGCACAAGAAGGCGGCTACAGACGCCAAACGAGGACGCATCTTCACCAAGGTGATCCGCGAAATCACCATTGCCGCACGCGTTGGCGGCGCGGACCCCGACTCCAATCCGAGGCTGCGCACTGCGATTGCGGCAGGCAAGAACGAGAACATGCCCAATGAAAATATCGAGCGAGCCATCCAGCGGGGCGCCGGCCAACTCGAAGGGGAACAGTATGAGGAAGTAAACTTCGAGGGCTACGGTCCGGGAGGGGTGGGAATGATCGTGCAGGTGGTCACCACCAACCGCAACCGGGTGGTCAGCGAGATTCGCCACCTGATGAGCCGCCATGGCGGGAACCTGGCCGAGACGGGCGCGGTGGGCTGGATGTTCAGCCGCAAAGGTCAGATCGTGGTCTCGAAGGAACAGGCCGGCGAAGATAAAATGCTTTCTATCGTTCTGGATGCCGGGGCAGAGGACCTGCGCGATGATGGTTCGGCCTGGGAAGTGCTCACTCCCCCCGATATGTTCGAGAACGTGCGCGAGGCCCTGATCAAAACGGGCGTCAAGCCCGAATCGGCGGAGATCGCTTGGGTTCCGCAGAATTACATTAAACTGACGGGTTCGGCGGCGCAGCAAATGCTCAAACTCGTCGAAGCGCTCGAAGAGTACGACGACGTACAGCACGTCTTCGCCAACTTCGACATCGACGAAAAAGAGATGGCCGTCATGGCCGCCCAGCCTTGATCGCTTCGGGTTGAGCGCTTCCTCTCGGTCGGAGGAAGAAGTCTGGCCAGGCGTCGTACCGCTGCCATAATCCTGGGCTGCACCTCGACTCGCGTGACTGCTCACACATATTGCGTATTGGGAATCGACCCCGCCGCCGCCGGCGCGACGGGATTTGGGGTCGTCGAACGGGATGGGAACCGCTGCCGGATGCTCCGTTTGGGTGCCCTGCGGCCTTTAAAACCGCTATCTGTTGCGGCGAATAGTCATCTGTGCCACATCCATCGGCTGATTACCAAATTAATTCAGGAATTTCAACCCCGGGCCGTCGCACTCGAATCGGTCTTCGCCGCACTCAATGTGAAGGCGGCTTTGCGGCTCGCGGAGGTTCGCGGTGTGGTTCTTCTCGCTGCCGCGCAGGCTGGCGTTCCGGCCTTCAGTTACTCTCCACGCGAGGTCAAGGCGACCGTCGCCGGCTACGGCCATGCAGGAAAAGAACAAGTGCAACAGATGGTCCGTGCGTTACTGAGCATGACAGAGACACCTGAACCAGCGGATGCAGCGGACGCATTGGCTGTCGCTCTATGCCATATTCAGATTGCCGAAGGCAAAGAGCGCCTGGGCGCCAGTGTGACGTCTAAGAGCGCCGCCAGGACTCGAGGGCGGGGTAACCGCGAATCCCCTCCGGGCATCCTTTCAGTACCATGAATTCTAGCCGCCGCCCCAACCGAAGCTCCCCCTGCTGGTGCGCGATATTTTCACTCGCGGCGGTTCTGGTATGCCCCGTATTTCTCCGTGCTGCCGGGGGCGCGACGATCACCTATCGCCGGGTATTTAAAGGCAGCAATCCCGAATTCATCGAGATAAAGGTCGGGGAAGATGGGTCTGCGAGCTACGACATCCGGCAATTAAGTGAGAATCCCGATCCTGAGCCTTTCCAGGTGGGGGACGCCGTGCGAACCAGGATTTTCGAGCTCGCGGGCGAGTTGCACGATTTTGAGGGACTCGATCTTGATGTTCACCGGCGAATTGCCGATCTCGGCGATAAGACCTTCCGTTATGAAAAGAGCGGTGAAGGGCACGAAGCCCATTACAACTACACCCTGAATCGCTCCGCAACGCAGCTGTCGCTTATCTTCGAAGGACTCTTTCAACAGCAACGCGATCTTACGCTGCTCGAACAAAGACTGAAATACGACCGGTTGGGAGTAAATGATGCACTACATCAATTCGAGGACGATCTGGGGCAGCATACTCTCCCCGAACCCGAACGGCTCCTGCCGGTGTTGGATCGTATCGCCGCAGATTCGCGAGTGGTAGAGGTGGCCCGCCAGCTCGCGCGCGCTCTCGCGGAGAGAATTCGCATGACGTCCTCACCGGAAGGCACGGCTCCCCAACCTGCCAGTAAGCATCCCTAAATTCACGTCAGAAAATTTGATTTTCCATATTGCCGAGCTAATTGAGCGCCGATCTGGATCTCACTCGACGATGACGCCTGCGTAGCCCACCACTTCCTGACGATCGCCCGTGATGTCGCCGGAGGTGGCGTAGCGCACCAGCGGAGCTCGGGTCGCGCCCAGCAGCCGCGCCGCCGTGAGCACGCTCACCACCGGGCCTAAACCGCACATGGTTATGCCTTCACGGCGCACTATGTCGAAAAGGCCGCGCGCATCGAGCGCCAGCACGCGTTCGAGCGCCAGACGGTCCTTGCGGCGCGTGACCTCATCCGATTCGTAGTGATTCATGTCGGAGCTGGCGATCATCAGCACAGGATCGGAATGCTGCCGCAATACCTCGGCGATGGCCTGCCCCAGCGATTCGAATTGCGCGTAATCCCTAGTGCCCAGAGCGATGGGCACGAAACGAAAATCAGCCAAGTGACATTGAATAAAAGGAAGCTGCACTTCCAGAGCGTGCTCGACCTGGTGCGCCACCCCGTCCTCACAGAGCTCGGGATAAGCGTCTTTGAGCTCACGGGCAAGTTCCGAATCGATGTCCGCGCAGCCGAGCGGCGTCTGCCAGGCCCCCTCGGAAAGAATGGCTTGTGCCTTCCCGCGAGGGAAATGCCGGGGCCCCAGCAGAAGAATCCGCCGCGGCAGTTTCAACTGAGCATAGACGGCTCCGGCAACGTGGCCGGAGTATCGATAGCCCGCGTGGGGAACGACACAAGCAATCGCTTGGCGAGGCGGTCCTTCGCGGCAGGAAGCGAACGCGGCGATCTGTCGCGCGAGTTCCGCGGGATCATCGGGATAAAAACGGCCGGCGACAGCGGGCAGGCGAAGCACCAAATCTGCCACCCTTCATTTTGAAAACAGCCTCAGCGGGGGCCAGAGAAGTTTTAGCTATTTTGGCTCGTCGAATGAAATCTTGAGAGATTTCAGAAAGCGCAAGTCCTGGGGCGTGATCTCGAATTTCGCCTCGTGTTTGTCTTCGTCAAGCACATCCTGATCCACCTGAATGTGTAGCGATTCCAGGAAGCGCCGGTCGTTGGATGTGATCTGGCCAGCACTCGGCTCGCGACGCGCCAACCCAATGGTGGCATCCAGTTTCAACACGATGTCATATCCGGCGGCGCGAACTCCCGAAATCGCTTCGCTGATCCGGTCGGACTCGGAAACAGTGTCGTTGATGGCATGGCCCAACTCGCGAAGCAGGCGCTTCAGGTGGTCGTCGAGTTGCAAGGTGCGTCCCTCCCGTACTCTACTTACCGGAATTGTAGGCGCTCGAGCGCGCCGATACAAGTCTTGCATCGCCGCGTGTGATCAAGAGCGCTGCCCCCGAGTTTTGCGTTAGAATCATTTCATGGGAAGCGCCACTCCGGCAGTCACAAGGCCGCGCGGCTTTCTTCGCGCGCTCTGGCGTGCCGTTCGGCAGGTCTTCCACGAAACCACCGGCGCGGTATTTTTCCTTCTGGCTTTGACCTGGACGAATGCGGCGCTGCGCTACTGGCGGCAGCGTGCGCCCAATTGGGAATGGAGGACGAGCGTAGGCATGGCCCTGGTGATGGCGCTCTTCGGCTTGGCCTCATTTCGCGCCGCGCGCCGCGTTCGCTGATCGCTCTCGCTCCTTTCGTGATGACATGCCACATCAGGACGAACGCACGTCTCCGGGCCCACAGCGCGCGGGAGTTGCCGATTCCCGCGACACGCCGAACCCTGCTTTCCCTCCCTCCAGCGGAACGACCTTATCCGGCATCCCGCTCAAAACTGTATACACGCCCGAAGATCTGAGCGATTTCGACTCGCAATCGCCGCTCGGCTCTCCCGGCGAGTTCCCCTACACCCGGGGAATTCATTCCACGATGTACCGCGGCAAACTCTGGACTATGCGGCAATATGCCGGCTTCGGCACGGCGAGCCAGTCGAACGCCCGCTATCGCTATCTGCTGGCGCAGGGCCAAACGGGCCTCTCCGTCGCCTTCGATCTGCCCACCCAGATGGGCTTTGATTCCGACCATCCCCGCGCGCGAGGCGAGGTGGGCAAAGTCGGCGTGGCCATCTGCTCGCTCGAAGACATGCAGACGCTGTTTGCAGGCATTCCGCTCGCGCGAGTATCCACTTCCATGACCATCAATTCCACCGCGGCGATTCTTTTGGCGCTGTATACAGCCGTAGCCCGGCAGCAGGGGGCAGACCTCGAAAAGCTCTCGGGAACCGTGCAGAACGATATTCTCAAGGAATACATCGCGCGCGGAACCTACATCTATCCGCCGGGGCCGGCGATGCGCATCGTCACCGACGTCTTCGCCTGGTGCAAAGAGGAACTGCCGAATTGGGTCACGATTTCTATCTCTGGCTACCACATCCGCGAAGCTGGATCGACGGCCGCCCAGGAAGTGGGCTTTGCGCTCGCCGATGGCATTGCCTACGTCGAGGCGGCAATAGCCGCAGGCCTTCGCGTGGACGAGTTCGCGCCGCGGCTTTCGTTTTTCTTTAATGCGCATAGCGATCTCCTCGAGGAGATCGCCAAGTACCGTGCGGCGCGGCGGCTCTGGGCGCGGCTAATGCGCGACCGCTTTGGCGCTAACGACCCGCGCTCGATGATGTTGCGCTTCCATGCGCAGACCGCCGGCTCGTCGCTCACGGCACAGCAGCCGGAAAATAATATTGTGCGCGTAGCCATCCAGGCGCTCGCAGCCGTGCTCGGCGGATGCCAATCTTTGCACGCCAACGCGCTCGATGAAGCGCTGGCGCTGCCTACGGAGGAGTCCGCCCGGCTCGCCCTTCGCACCCAGCAGATTTTGGCTCACGAAAGCGGAGTGGCCAACACGGTAGACCCCGTTGGCGGCTCCTACGCCATCGAGCGCCTGACCGATGAGATCGAGGCCGCCGCGCGCGCCTGCCTCCAGCGTATCGACGCGTTGGGCGGCATGCTGCGGGCCATAGAAACCGGCTATGTGCAGCGCGAGATCCAAAAAGCCGCCTACGAATACCAGCAGAGTGTGGAACGCAACGAACGCATTATCGTGGGCGTGAACCGATACTCCACGCGCCACGAAAGCCATTGCCGAAGTCGAATCCCGCGCCCGATCGGGGGAAAATCTCATGCCGGCCATCCTCGCGGCCGTGGAGGCTTATGCCACTGTGGGCGAAATCTCCGATGCCATGCGCCGCGTCTTCGGGGAGCATCAGGAGACGCTCGCGCTTTAGCCGCATTCTTGACACAGCCTCTCACACTGGCAGTGCAATGAAATTGATTCTGGCATCGGCTTCGCCGCGCCGCGCGCAAATCCTCCGCGATGCGGGCCTGCGCTTCGAGCTCGCACAGGCGAACGTGAGCGAGCGTCGCAAGCGAGGGGAAACTGCTCGCCTTCTGACGCGGCGCCTGGCCCAAGCCAAAGCCCATACCGTAGTTGAGAGGCTCGGAAACGAGCTACCCGACGCTATCGTAATCGGCGCGGACACAATTGTGGAAGTGAACGGCGAATTGCTGGGAAAGCCGCAATCTCCCAGAGCGGCGCGTGAAATGCTAATGAAATTGGGCGGAAGAACCCATCGCGTGGTCACGTCCGTTGTAGCAATCCGTATTCCAGATTATGCCGAAACGACAGCGACGGAATCCACGCGAGTTCGCTTTGCGGCCCTGACGACAAAGGAAATCGCCGAATACGTGGCGACCGGAGAACCGCTCGACAAGGCAGGCGCTTATGCGGTGCAGGGAATTGGCGGTCGGTTCATCGAAAAGATTGAGGGATGCTACTTCAACGTGGTGGGGCTACCTCTGGCGCGGCTTTACCACATGCTCATCAATCTCGGCTGGCGCCCTGCGGCGCCAAGTAGGAGAGGCAAAAACGCAGGGTAACCTGTGCGCGGCCGGCCACTCAGCAAAGCGCACGCCGGTCCGCGGGCTTATTTCTTCTCAGCCGAACTCGAAACCGCGGTATTGGCTGGCGGAGCTGGATTCTGTTGCGCATTGTTGGACGTATCGCCCCGCATACCTTCTTTAAAGCTGCGGATGCCTTCGCCCATGCCGCGCATAACCTCGGGGATGCGCCTGCCGCCAAACAAAATTACGATGATCGCCAAAACGATCAGCCAGTGAATCGGGCTAAACTCACCCATGATTAACCTCGCCTTTTAAAGCTGCCACTCTTACGCGTTTTTGAAGATACTTCTACTCCGGCCCCCGCTCAAGGCCCGACGGCTACAGTATAACACGGTAATCTCCAACGCGCCGGGTAACCCCGGTCCGATCCAGATATTCCAGAAGCGGGATGGCATACTTGCGGCTAATGCCCGCAAGTTCCTTGAAATCTGCAACTGCCAGCCGTTCTCCTCGCGTTTTCTTGTATTCTGCGAGCAACTCCCGAACGCGATCGACGGCTTTGTGATGAAGCACGACATCGTTGCTGATCTTCAACAGGACCTGCTCGCGCAGCAGTAATTGGAAAAGCCTCTGAGCTTGGCTCATCTCAACAGGAAGCGTTGTCAGTACCGCCTCGACTCCGGGCGCCGCGAGCCCACCGCGCGCAAATTCTCGCTCAATCTGTTCCTTGGCGCGCGCCTCGCCCGGCTGCAGATGGATCGAACGCCCGGCGCGCTTCACTAAATCGCCCGCGAGCGCAAGCTTGCCCGCCGAAACGGCGTCTTCGAGCGCAGCGCGGAATATATCCGCACGCAAACCCGAGGCGCAGCGCGTGCGCAGATCCTCCTTCGAGATTGCCTCCGCCAAGGGATTCGCGCGATGGAATCGCTCGACTTCCCTTAAAAGCCGGTTCGCACAGGAAGCCACAGTCGACGGCGAAACCGCCACCAACGGCTGTTCGGCGACGATCCGCGATTTGCCTTCCGCCGCGAGATCTTCCACTATCCTGCGAAGATCCTCTTCCGCCCAGCCGGTACGCAATACCAGCTCTGCCAGGGTGCTTCCCTCCCCACTCGCAGAAATGATGGCCTCCAGGGCGGCCGCGCGCGCAAGGAGATCGCCGCCCAGGCCGCGTTCCTGCACCTCGAGAAAATTCGTCGCTTCCGGCTCGCGAAGCCGCCCCCCGCGCGGTATATGCAGGACCGTGCCGCCGCCGATCGTGACTACCGGCGAGAACTGCCGCAGGATGAAGTGATCTCCCGGAAGAGCGAGCGTCCTATCGGCCAGGCGCAACTGCGCGAGGCCCGTGCTCCCTGGCGTCATTTCCCTCGCACCGAATAAATGGAGCTCTGCAATCGTTTCCGACGAGCCGTGGTGGAAGTGCACGCGCGCGCGATTCTTCAACTTTTTTGCCGAAGCAAGCAGGACAATGCGCGCGTCCAGCCGTGCGGTAGCGTCAAAGCGCTTGGGCGCGGCAAGCACCATGCCCCGGCGCACCTCCTGGTGCTCGATTCCGGCGAGATTCAATGCCGTGCGCTGTCCGGCTGCGGCGCCGAGCACCACTCGGCCGGCCGACTGCACGCCACGAACGCGCAGGCGGCGCCTCGAGGGGAACAGCTCCACTTCATCTTCGGCTTTCACCTCTCCGGCGATCAGTGTGCCGGTCACTACCGTGCCGAAACCCTTCATGACAAACGCGCGGTCAATGGGCAGCCGGAAGTAACGCGAGGCGTCTTTGGGAGGCGTTTCGCTCGCGATCCGAGCGAGTTGCCGGCGAAGCTCGTCCAATCCTGTGCCGGTCTTTGCGCTTACCGCAACAATAGGGGCGCCACCGAGAAACGAGCCGCGGATAAATTCCTCGGTTTCGAGGCGCACTAATTCGAGGACCTCGGGCTCAACCAGATCGCATTTTGTGAGCACCACCAGGCCGCGGGGAATCCCGAGCAGTTTGCAAATCTCAAAATGCTCTCGCGTTTGCGGTTTGATCGATTCATCGGCCGCAATCACCAGCAGCACGAGATCGAAACCGCTGGCGCCCGCGAGCATGTTACGCACGAACCGCTCGTGTCCCGGCACATCAACAAAACCGAGGCTAACGTCGCCCAGTTGGAGAAATGCAAAGCCGATATCCAGGGTAATGCCTCGCCGCTTCTCTTCCTCCAGGCGGTCGGGATGCGTGCCGGTCAGGGCCTCAACCAGCGCGGATTTCCCATGATCGATATGACCGGCTGTGCCGACGACGATATTTCGCATAGTAGCGCGACTGCACTGAAATCTTTAGCTGATGCTACAGAAGAGCGCGGCTAGGATCAAACTGCGACCCCACGCCTTCAGGCCGGCCGCAGGACTGCGGCGATTTCTGCGGCGATCTCCCGCGCCGCTTCCGGTGGGTCCGCCGACGCCGTGATGGGTCGGCCCACGACGAGATAGTCGGCCCCTGCGCGAATGGCCTCCCCCGGCGTAGCAATCCGCGCCTGATCATCCGCGCGGCTCGGCGCCTCTTGCGCCAGCCGGATGCCCGGCACAACGATCAGGAAATCGCGCCCGCAGCCGCTGCGAATCCGCCGAACCTCTTTCGGCGAGGCCACAACTCCATCCAAGCCGCATCGCTTCGCAATCCGCGCGAGGCTGAGCGCTCTGGATCCGGGCGTACCGGCGATCCCCACATGACGCAGGTCGGCTTGGTTCAAACTCGTCAGTATCGTTATGCCCAGTAGTTTCGGACGATCCGAGCCCCTCTGTGCGAGCGCCTGCACCGCCGCCTGCATCATGGCCTCGCTTCCTGTCGCATGGAGATCCAACAACCGCACTTCGGATAGCTCCGCTGCGGCGGAAATTGCTCCGGCAACCGTGTTCGGAATATCGTGGTACTTCAAATCGAGGAATATGCCGGGACCAAGCGCGCCGATTTTGCGAACCGCCTCCGGCCCTTCGGCCGTGAATAGATGGATGTTGATTTTGAACATCCCGACTAGGCCGGCCAAGCTGCGCGCCATGTCCAGCGCCTCGTTCAGGCGGCCGAAGTCGAGCGCCAGGATTAGCTTTTGACTGGCTGGGGAGATTATGCGACCCCGCATCGGCTCAATGGCTTTCTGCGTTAAATGTGCCACGTAAGTCTCTGATCCTATGGATGTTCTCGGAAGTACACAGCTTCTCCAGATCAGCGATGATCCGGACGCATGAGTTCGGGTCCGCGAAGTTTGCCGTGCCCACCTGAACGGCCGAAGCGCCTACGACGAAGTATTCCAGGACATCCTCCGCCGTATCAATGCCCCCCAGTCCGATGACGGGTATGCCTCCCGCCCGTGAAGCTTCATAAACCAGCCGGAGAGTGATCGGTTTGATGGCGCGGCCAGATAGTCCTCCGGTTGGATTTCCGATGCGTGATCTCCGGCTCCTGAAATCGACGCTCATTGCCGGATAGGTATTGGCGACAGTGAGAGCATCACCGCCGGCCTGTTCCGCCGCTTTGGCAATCGCACCGATATCGGCCACATTTGGCGAAAGCTTCACCCACAATGGCCGGCGGCTCACTTTTCGTGCCGCCGCTACGACCTCTGCCGCCATCTGCGCGTTGCTGCCGAACTGAATTCCGCCGCAGGCCACGTTGGGACACGAGATATTCAACTCATAGGCCGCCAAGCCTTCGGCACCTTCGAGGTGCCGGACGACTTCGGCGTATTCTTCCACAGATCGGCCGAAGACATTAGCAACGATCGGAGTGCGGTAGGATCGCAAGGCGGGCAGCTTTTCGGAAATAAACCGCCGCACGCCTACGTTTTGCAGGCCCACAGCATTGAGCATGCCCGCAGGCGTTGGGGTTAGTCGGGGCGCCGGTGCGCCCTCCATGGGCTCGAGCGAGAGGCCCTTGACGACGATGGCTCCCAACCGGTTGAGGTCGGTCAGCTCGGCGAACTCGATGGCATATCCGAAGGTACCGCTCGCGGCGATAACGGGATTAGCGAGATGCAGTGCGCCGACTTCTACGGAGAGATCCACTGCCGCCGGAGGGTTCACTGCGCGCTAGTCTAACATGCGAAATGACCTAAATTTGGCGGCTGAAGCCCGCGCGTAAACCCGAAAGGCCTTGCGGAAGCCCCAGTTGGGTGCGTTGGGCGTGCGGGAGGCGGTGCCGCGCCTTCGCTCTCCTATGCTAGGATGTTCGCCCGGATGCGCGTCGTCGAGAAAACCCAGTTGATGTCCGCCACGGAGATCGACCGCACGTTGCAGCGCCTGGCTCACGAAATCGTGGAGAAAAGCGGCGGCACGGTGAACCTGGCGCTCATCGGAATACGCCGGCGGGGCGTCCCTCTCGCGCAGCGGATCGCTCGCGCTATGCAAGGCATCGAGCACGTGGAAGTGCCGGTTGGAACACTGGATATCACCCTTTACCGCGATGACCTCTCCAAGATCGCCTCACAGCCTGTGCTGCATTCGAGCGAAATACCGTTTCCCGTGGACGATAAGGACGTGCTCTTGGTGGACGACGTTCTCTACACCGGACGGACCGCGCGCGCAGCCATGAACGGTCTCTTCGATCTCGGCCGCCCCAGCCGTGTGCGCATGGTGGTGCTGATTGATCGAGGCCATCGCGAACTTCCGATTGAAGCGAGCTTCGTCGGCCGATCCGTGCAGACCAGTAGCCATGAGATCGTTGAGGTCCGGTTGCATGAAACCGATCGGGAAGAACGCGTAATGCTGGTCGAACGCGTGGAATAACCAGCGGCCAGCGTTGCGGCGAGCTGGCGCCCGTCGCAAATCTCTGTGAGGAGCCGAAGTGGCAGAACGCTTGCGCGACCTGCTGAGCATTGAGGACCTGACCGCGGAGCAGATCGCTTTTCTTCTCGATGAGGCCAAGCCGTTCCAGGAATTTCAGCGTTATCCGCTGAAAAAACTGGCCACTCTGCGCGGCAAAACGGTCGCACTGGCCTTCTTTGAGGCTTCCACGCGGACGCGCATCAGCTTCGCAACCGCAGCCTCGCGCCTCGGCGCCGACACGATGAACCTGCAGGCCGAGTCTTCCAGCTTGAAAAAGGGGGAATCTCTGCTGGATACGGCGCGCACACTCGACGCCATGAAGCCGGACTGCATTGTCATGCGCCACAGTTCCTCGGGAGCAGCGGATTTCGTCGCCCGGCATTTGGATATTCCGGTGATCAACGCCGGCGACGGCACGCACGAACATCCTACTCAGGCGCTGCTCGATGCCCTCACCATCCGCGATCGCCGCGGCGGTATAGAAAATCTGAACGTCACCATCATCGGCGACATCCTGCACAGCCGTGTGGCCCGTTCTAATCTCCACCTGCTCGGTAAATTCGGCTGCCGTTTCACCCTTTGTGGCCCGCCTATGTGGTTGCCGCGGGAATTTGAATGCCTGAGCAAGCAAGTGCGGCGCTCCTGCAGAATCGAAGATGCCCTCGAGGGGGCCGATGCGGTCATCGTTCTGCGGGTCCAGCAGGAACGCTTGCATGAACCCGCCCTGCCGCTCGACGAATACATCTTGCTCTATCAGCTTACGCCTGAACGCCTCAAGATCGCCGGGCCGGATGCGCTTGTCCTTCATCCCGGGCCGATGATTCGCGGGCTGGAAATTGATCCGGCCGTAGCCGATGGCCCGCAGTCTTGCGTTCTGGAACAGGTCACCAACGGCCTCGCCGTGCGCATGGCCCTGCTCTTCGTCATGCTTGCAACGGGGTCGGAAACCGACGAAGCCAAAGGATCTGCCCATGCTGCTCATTAAGAATGGGCGAGTCATCGATCCCGGCAGTGGAACCGATGCGCGGCGCAACATTTGGATTGATGGGGAACGCATCGCGCGCCTCGCGCCGGCGGAAGCTCCGGGAGATTCTTCTGCATCGCCAAATGGCGAGACGCTTGATGCCGCTGGCCTGGTCGTTGCGCCCGGTTTTATCGACCTGCATTGTCATCTGCGCGAGCCCGGCGGCGAAAGCTCCGAAACCATCGAAACGGGAACGCGCGCAGCCGCACGTGGAGGCTTCACGGCCGTATGCCCGATGCCAAACACGCGGCCAGTCAATGACAACGCCTCGGTCACACGCGCCATTCTGGAGCGCTCGGCCGCCGTGGCCAGCACGCACGTGTGGCCCATCGGCGCCGCGTCTCTAGGAAGCCGCGGCGAATCTCTGGCGGAAATTGGCGCCATGCAAAAGGCTGGCATTATCGCAGTCAGCGACGATGGGCATCCTATCGCCACAGCCAGACTGCTGCGCCAGGTGATGGACTATTGCCGCGCGCTTGATCTGCCGGTAATCGATCATTGTGAGGACTCTTCGCTGTTTGCCGGCGCGGTTATGCGTGAGGGCCGGCAATCGGTGCGCCTGGGTCTTCGCGGCATGCCGGCGGCTACCGAATCCATCGCCGTGGGGCGCGATATTCAGGTGACGGAATTGACGGACTGCCGCTTTCACGTCGCGCACCTATCTTCGCGCGTCTCCCTTGATTTGGTCCGTGCCGCTAAAAAGCGCGGGTTGCGTGTGAGCTGTGAGGTCACTCCGCACCATTTCACGCTGTGTGACGAGGACGTCGTCTACGATGCGCGTTTCAAGATGAATCCTCCGCTTGCCTCGGCGGAGGACCGCTCGGCATTGATCGAGGGGCTCGCCGATGGAGCAATAGACGCTATTGCCACCGACCACGCGCCGCATGAGGCGGCCATCAAGGAGGTCGAATTTGACCGCGCCCCCTTCGGCATCACCGGATTCGAAACCGCATTAGCTCTGGCTTTGGAACTGGTCCATGCCGGAAAACTGTCGCTCATGCGCATGGTGGAACTCTTTACCACCGGTCCGGCACGCGTTCTCGGGCGAAAGCGCTCGATCGTGGCCGGCGAGCCGGCCGACCTCACGATCTTTTCCACCGACCACCCCTGGACGTTTCACTTGAAACAATCCGCGAGCAAGTCAACCAACACCCCATTCGACGGCCGCAAATTCCGCGGCGCTCCCATGATCACCATGGTCGCCGGACGCATTGTCTATCGCCGGGACGCATGAACCGACAGATTTGTCTCGGGATAAATTGCTGAGGTGCGAGCGACGAAAGAAGCTCAGCGCGTGGCGGGCTCGGCTGCCGGATGCATGCCGTGCTGCGGCACTTCGTGGACCCCGCGCAGCGGCGGCTCGTAATGGGCGCGGTAGAAATGATCGAGGGGGCCGGGCCCTTTTCCGATGGCAAAGCCATTTTCGATGGCTTTCACTACATAGGCTTTCGCAAGCATCACCGCTTCGCGCAAGCCGCGTCCCAAAGCGAGCTGCGCAGCAATCGCTGAGGCGAAGGTGCAACCGGATCCGTGGGTGTGTTCTGTGCGGACGTGGTCGCCGCCCAGCGTCAGCGCTTCGGAGCCATCGAAAAGGAGATCAACGGCTTTATCCATGTGGCCGCCTTTGACCACTACGGCGCGAGCCCCGCGCTCCACCAGCTTACGCGCCGCAGCCTCCATATCGCCTATGTCCTTGATCTCCATTCCTGCAAGCAACGCCGCTTCCGGAACATTTGGCGTGATGACCGACACACGCTTCATTAATTCGTCGGCGAGATACTTCACCCCGCCGGCATCGAGTAAGTCCGGTCCGCCAGCCGTCGGCTGCACCACGGGATCCAGCACGACGTTCGCAAAATTTGCTTTGTCCAGGAATTCAGCCACGGCGACGGCGTTGGCGCGATTGCCCAGCATGCCGATTTTTACCGCCGCGATCTGCAAATCCTCCGCGAGCGTATCGAGTTGCGCCCGCAAGGTCGCCGCAGGCGTCACGTGGACGGCTTTGACGCCCTGAGTGGACTGGACCGTGAGCGCGGTGATCGCCGCGACGCCATAACAATTGTTCGCCGACAGAGTCTTCAAATCGGCAGCGATTCCAGCGCCACAGGAAGGATCGAATCCCGCGATTGTCAAAACAATGGGCAAAGAAAAGTGATGATGATTATTCAACGCGTCGTGCCCTCCGCGCCAGGCACAAATGCCGGCCACTCCGACTCCCGGAACGAACCAGCACAGCAGAATTTACGCGCCTCGACGCGCGCGTGCAAGTTTTTTTCGTGGGATGAAAAAGTTTTTCCAACTCGAGAGCCGTCCGCGTCTCTTTTTAAGATGCGTGGCAGAAGGGTAGGATACGTGCAATCGAGCCGAAAATTTCAGGGGAAGAGGCCGCGCACCAGCATGGCTTCCGTAACACGGCTGACCGCCAGCACGTAAGCGGCCGCGCGCGAGTGGGTGCGGTGTTTGCGCATAGTCATGTACACATCGTTGAAGGCGCGGCGCATGACGAGATCCAGCTTCTGGTTCACTTCCGTATCCTGCCAGTGCGCGCCCTGCAGATTTTGGGCCCATTCAAAATAGCTGACGGCGACTCCGCCGGCGTTGGCCAGGATGTCTGGGATGACGAAGATCCCTTTGCGGTTCAAAACCTCGTCGGCATGCGGTGTGGTAGGTCCGTTGGCCCCTTCGGCCAGGATTTTGGCCTTGATCTGGTCGGCATTGTGCAGCGTTATGGCATTTTCCAACGCCGCGGGAATGAGAATGTCACATTTGAGCGCCAAAAGGTCCTCGTTTGAAATGCGCGAGGCGCCGGGCATGCCGACGACGGTTCCGGCGCGTTCCTTATACCGGTAAGCTTTCAGCGGATCAATCCCGCGCGCATTAAAAACCCCGCCCCGCGTGTCACTGAGGGCCACAATTTTTGCTTTTTTCTCAAAGAGGATGCGGGCCGCTGCGGAACCCACATTGCCAAAACCCTGCACCGCCACGCTGGCCCCGCGCAAGGATACCTTTTTCAGCTTGCAGGCTTCCTCGATAGCAAAAAGCAGGCCCCGCGCGGTAGCGTCAGCGCGGCCCTCGGAACCGCCCAGCGAAATGGGTTTGCCCGTGACCGAGCACAGCGCGGCTTGGCCAGCCAGCGTCGAATAGGTATCCATCATCCACGCCATGGTTTGCGCGTCAGTGGCTACGTCCGGAGCCGGAATATCACGTTCGGGGCCCAAGATGGGAGAAATTTCATAAGTGAACCGCCGCGTCAGGCGCTCCAATTCGCCGCGTGACATTCGCTTCGCATCGCAAATAACGCCCCCCTTCGCGCCGCCGTACGGGATGTTCACTGTCGCCGTCTTCCAGGTCATCCAGGAAGCAAGCGCCTTGACTTCATCCAGCGTGAGATTGGGATGGTAACGAACGCCGCCTTTGGCCGGGCCTCGCGCGGTATTGTGCTGCACGCGATAACCGGAAAAGACCTTCACCTGGCCATTATCGAGCTTGATGGGAATGGAAACCTCCATCACCCGCTTTGGCGTGCGCAGAATCTGCCGCAATCCCGTGTCGATTTTCAGAAACTCCGCCGCCATATCAAATTGAATCTGAGCGATGCGGAAGGGATTGAGATCCTCGCGAGGAGCCACTTTCGGAATCACCGGTTGCGGGATAGCTTTGGCGACCGTTCCCATCCAGTATCTCCTTCTCGTTTTGGCGCTTGGGGCGCCGTGCTCTTCTAGGTTCTTGCCGCGCGTGCGGCCGGCTGGGCATAACGGTCGCGGCAATTGGTGGAGCAGAAATGCGTGATATGACCCGATTTCTTTACCTTAAATGAAATCTCCGGGGAGACGTAAGTGCCGCAAACAGGGTCCCGATGCAGACGGATTGCGGCGGAAGACTTTTCCGGCCGCTGGCCGTGGGTCATCTGCCGGGCACCAGACGCATTCCATCGCCGCACAAAACATAGCAACTCACCGGTCACGACCCCCCACAGGATGGTCCGAAATATGCGGCTGAGTGAGTTCACTCAATCCTCAGTTTGATCCCAAACAAGCGCGCAGTGTATTGAGTAGCAAAAGGGCTTGTCAATTGAATCTGGCAGGTTCTGTCGAATTGGTTGGTTTAACTTAGGACACGGCCGGCGGCTCTATTTGCCTCTATCATCATGATTGTACGAGGCTTACGCAGAGCTAGGGCGGCGCGCCCGGTGGGACTCGCTCGACACCCATATACGGCCTCAAAGCCTCCGGAACCAGGATCGATCCGTCAGCCTGTTGATAATTTTCGAGTAATGCCAGCCAGGTGCGCCCCACTGCCAGGCCTGAGCCGTTCAACGTGTGTACGAATTCACTCTTGCCGCCCTTGGGCTTGAACCGAATGCCGCTTCGCCGTGCCTGAAACGCTTCACAATTCGAGCAGGATGAAATTTCGCGAAACTCGTTGGCGGACGGCAGCCAGACTTCAACATCGTAAGTCTTGCTAGAGGCGAAGCCCATGTCCCCTGTGCAAAGCAAGACGACTCGATAATGCAGTCCGAGCTTCTGCAGGAGCGATTCCGCATCGCGAACCAGTGATTCCAGTTCCTCATAGCTTTGCTCGGGCCGAGTGAATTTGAACATCTCTACTTTTTGAAATTGATGCTGCCGGAGAATGCCGCGCGTATCCTTGCCCGCAGCTCCCGCTTCGGAACGAAAGCACGCCGTCCACGCGCAGACTTTGATGGGCAACTGATCCGCATCGAGAGTTTCGTCCCGATAAAGGCTGGTCAGCTCGACTTCCGCCGTGGGTGTGAGCCAGAGATCGCTCCCTTCCAGGCGAAACATTTCAGCCGCAAACTTCGGGAGTTGTCCGACGCCGATCAAAGATGCCGTGTTCACCAGAAACGGCGGAAGGTATTCCGTATAGCCATTGCGCGTGTGCGCGTCGAGAAAGAAATTCGCGAGGGCTCTCTCGAGCCGCGCTCCTAACCCGCGATAGAGGGCAAAACGCGCACCCGATATTTTTGCTGCTCGCGCGAGATCCAGAATGCCGGCGCGTTCGCCGACTTCCCAATGCGGCTTCGGCGCAAAATCAAATTGTGGAGGGCTGCCCCAGCGGCGAACTTCGACATTGCACGTGGCGTCCTGACCGACCGGGGCAGAGGCATGCGGGAGGTTCGGCACCGAGAGCATGAATTCTTGTAGCTGGGCATCGAAGCGTGCAATCTCCTCATCCGCATGCTTGATCTCCTCGGAAGCCCGTTTCATTTCTGCCAGCAGATCGTCCGCTTTTTCGCCGGCCCGCTTGCGCCGGGCAATCTCTTCGCTCGCTCGATTGCGCTCGGCCTTGCGGCGCTCGGTGGCGGTAATGCGTTCACGCCGTTCGCGATCCAGCGCACGGAAGCTCTCGAAATCTATGCGCGCGCCGCGATTGGCGGCCATCTTCTCGAAGTCCGGCAGGTGCTCGCGGAAGTAGTTGAGATCATGCATGGCCGGACAGGATACCGTAACCTCGCGGCGCAAGAAACCCGTCCATTACCACGAACGCATCCGGCTCGCGGTTGGGCAACGTGGTGGACCGTATATCCTGGCGGCGGTTATCATGGGATTTACACTGGAATGGAACAAACCCTGCCACTCGCAATCTCGAGCCCCGCGCAAGGCGACGACGAATTCCTCTGGGGTTTTTGGTATCCGGTTCTGCGAAGCAACCGAATTCGTGGCCGAAGGCTGGTGACCTCCGCGCGCCTCGAAGTTCCCCTGGTCCTTGGGCGCGATGGCGCCGGAAAAGCTTTCGCTCTCCGCGACGTCTGCCCGCATCGGGCCTTCCCGTTATCGCTTGGACGCTACGATGGACACGCCGTCGAATGTGCTTACCATGGCTGGCGTTTCGAAGCCCACACCGGCCAGTGCCGCTTGGTTCCTTCCATTACCGAGGATTCCAAACTCCAGTGTGACCGCATCCACGCGGGGAGCTTCCCGTGTGAAGAGCGCGACGGCTATGTGTGGGCATATTTCGCCAATCCCGAAGGGCGTTCGCCCGGCGGCTGCCCGCCCCCGCCGGTGCCGGAACTGCCAAAATACAGCGGCCGCTATCGCATCGCCCATCTTTCCGCCACGTTGGACTGCAGCATGGATACCGCCATCATCGGGCTGATGGATCCCGCTCATGGTCCATTCGTTCATCGCTCGTGGTGGTGGCGGAGCCGCCGCAGTATCCGCGAGAAGCAAAAAGCTTTTGAGCCGATCCCGCAGGGATTCCGGATGAGTTCGCACACGCCTTCGGCCAATAGCGCGCCCTACAAACTGCTGAAGGTGTATGGCGCGGCGGTCACAACGCAAATCGATTTCGTGCTCCCCAACATGCGCACCGAAGAGGTTCGCTGCGGCAAATATTGGTTCACCAATCGCACCACGATCACGCCTATCCGGCGCGACCTCTGCCAGTTGGACTTCTGCGCGGCGTGGAATCTATTTTCCTGGTTCCCGCTGGTGGCGCCGCTGCTTCATTTTTTTGGAAGGCGCTTCATCGCGCAGGATCAACGCGTGATCGAGCTGCAGAAGCCGGGATTGAAAGTTCAGCCGCGCATGATGCTAGTGGACGACGCAGACCGGCAAGCGCGCTGGTATTTTCAACTGAAGTCGGCGTACCTGGCGTCGCAGCAGAGTGGCATGCCGATGCAGCATCCGCTGGAAGGCCCGATCACGCTGCGCTGGCGCAGCTAGTCCCCTCCTGAGCGCCCAGCCGCTGGATTCGTTCTGAGAAAGCCAAGCCGCCCGGCTGTTCCTGGGCTTGCTACATCGCGAGTGCCTCGCGCCCAAGATTCATGTTTTGAGGCGGAGCAGTTTCGTCAGATTGCCGCCGAGGATCGCTTCTTTTTCCGCATCCGTGATCTGCGCGCCCAGGATCGCATCGATGGTGTCAGGCCAGACAAGCGGGATATCGGTGCCATAGACAACCTGGCTGGCGCCTACCTCGGCTACTAAATGCCGTACGCCCTCTGGTGAGAACACCATCGAGTCCACATAGATTTGCTGCTTGAGATATTCGCTGGGCTTTTTCTTGTTCACGCAGCCGGCATTCTGGCGCACGTCGCACGCCACCTCCGTGCGGCCAAGATAAGACGGCATGTAGCCGCCGGCGTGAGCCGCACACAGCTTCAGGTTGGGAAAGCGGTCGAGCGTGCCGTCATAAATCATATGAGAAAGAAAGAGGGTCGTTTCGAGCGGATTCCCAATGATATTTCCCAGATCGCCTCGGCCCTTCAGGCCGTCTTCCTTGGTGACGTTCTCGGCGTTGTTGGGATGCATGAAAACCATCACATCAAGTTCCTGCGCTTTTGCCCAGAAGGGATCGTAGTTGGGGTCAGAGAGCGGCTCGCCGTGCACGTGACCAGCGATGGCTGCGCCGACCATCCCCAGATTCTTGACGGCGTGCTCGAGTTGCTGCGCGGCCAAATCGGGGAATTGCAGCGTTGGGGACGTCAGCGCCACAAACCGATCGTGGTGTGTATCGCACCATGCCGCGAGACCTCTGTCGTGAACGTCAACGATCTTCGCGGCCAAATCACGATCTGCGGCATACCACCAAAAGGTGTTTATATCCAACACCTGAATATCAATTCCTCGTTTGTCCAGTTCCTGGATGCGCTCAGGCCCCAGGGCGCGACCTCCCTGGGCGTAGCGCGCCAGCGGGGTCCCCTTAACGACATCGGCGACCTCCGGGATCGTGGCATGGGCATGCACGTCGATCACCTTGACGCGTTTGCCGCCCAGGCGCACGTCACGATGCGTGACAGGAGCATCTGCCGACTGACGCGGCTGCCCTTGGCCCCGTCCCTGCACTGGCTGGGCGGCGTCCAGGAAGCTGCGGCCGGTTGCCAGTACGCCCACCGTCGTTCCCGCTACGCTCCTGATAAAATCCCTGCGGTTCGGCATACTCTCCTCCTTCATTCCTCAATCCCTGTTCAAGCCCACTCCAGAAAATGGCGCGCCCGAACTAACCCTGCCGGAGGCCACTTTATCGTCCGGATTTTCGACTGTCAGGCTATCACAGACTTGCGCTTAAGAGGATATGGTTGACGTTGACACTGCCAGCAGGGCCGAATACGCTCACTGAATGGCCCCATGGCAAGTCCCACGCAATCTCGCCCGCCCAGCCGATCGCAACTCGCGGACGTGACTCCCGGGCATCATTCGCTGTTTCATGAATGCACCGTCTTCTTTAAGGACACAAGCGGAAGAATCCATCTTGCGCTGGCCCGCGCGTTTTTGGTTCGATGGATGTTCGCATTGGCAATCGGGGATTTGTTATTTGCAGGATTGCGTATCGGATGCGTCATGATCGCACCGCTGGTACTCTGCGGGGCCGCAAGACCACAATCCATGCCGAAAGAGAACGTAACCGGATCTGCATCCCGCATCGAAGTGAAGGATGAAACCGGCCGCGTCATCCGGATTCCGCAGCCGGTCCGCCGCATCGTTTCGCTTGCGCCCAGTGTAACGGAGACGCTGTTTGCACTGGGGTTGGGCGATCGCGTCGTCGGCGATACGGATTTCTGCGATTACCCGGCCGAGGCTAAGCAAAAAGCGCGCATCGGAGGCCCGGTAAATCCCAATATCGAGGCGGTCGCCGCGCTGCATCCGGACGTGGTAGTGGCCACGCGGGAGATCAATCGCCCAGGGTCGGTGCACTCGCTCGAACAGTTGGGTATCGCCGTGTACGCGACCGATCCTCAAACGGTCGAGCAAGTGCTGACGTCCACCGAGCGGCTCGGCGAGCTGCTGGGCGCAGCCGACGCAGGGCGTTTGCTGGCAGCGAATCTCCGCCGGCGGCTCACCGAACTCGACCAGCGGCTTGCCGGCTTGCCTGCGAAAAGCGTGCTGATGGTGGTCTGGCTCGATCCTCTGATTTCCGTGGGCCGAAACACTTTTTTGGAGGATGCCTTGCACCGCGCCGGCGCGCGTTCCGTGATCGATTCCCCGCAATCCTGGCCAACAATCGATCTCGAACAGATCGTTCGCCTGCAACCCGAATATCTGATTATTTCCAACGACAATGCGCAGCAGGTACAAAGGGAGTTGGCTGAGTTGCAGCAGCGCCCGGGCTGGCGGCGGCTGGACGCGGTGCGCAATCGCCGCTTCGTCGTGTTATCGGAGGCCATCAGCCATCCTTCGCCCCGCCTGGTGGACGGAATCGAGCAACTCGCACGCGCGCTCTACCCATCGCAGTTTGCTGCGGGCGCCCTATTTGTTAGCGATCCTTTACTGAATTGCCGGGCATTTGTCATCGCGCCGGCTTCTCGGCCGCCTTTCCCATACACGCAGTCAGGCGGACGCCCGTGAGGCCGTTGACTCTGCGGCGTGTGCTCTGGAGTTGTGCGCTCCTCGCCGCAGTGTTGCTGGGTATCGTGTTGCTGGCGTTGCGCCTGGGTGCGGTGCCTTTTTCTTTCGGGGATTTGGGGCAAAATTTGTGGTGGCTCGTCAGCGGTCAGTCAGAAAAGATCTCCACCGATTTCCGCCTGATCATGGTGGATATACGCCTGCCGCGAATCCTGCTCGGAATTGTCGTCGGTGCGGCGCTTTCGGTGGCCGGCGCCGGCTTTCAGGCGCTGCTGCGCAATCCGCTGGCGGACCCTTACGTATTGGGAGTCTCGAGCGGCGCCGCGCTGGGCGCTATTCTGGCTCTGCTGGCCGCACCGGCGCTGCCCTTGATGACGCCCGCGGCCGCTTTCGTGGGCGCCGCGGCAACGATCGCTGCGGTTTATTTTCTTGGCCGCCGCCAGGGACAGCTCGATAGCGGCACTCTTCTTTTGGCGGGCATTGTTACAGCCTCATTTCTTTCCGCAACCATCATGTTTCTGATGACTACGCTCGCCAGTCGCGATTTGCGCGGCATTGCTTTCTGGCTGATGGGCGACCTCTCCGTTTCGCTCCCCCGCGGCCTGCTGTGGTTACTGATCGCCGGATTTTTTGCCGCCGCGGGAGCCATTTTGACCACTGCCTCGGACCTGAATGTTCTGCTGGCGGGTGAACGAGAGGCCATGCATTTGGGCGTGGATGTGACGCGGGTTAAGCTGGTCGTGTACATCTCCGCATCGGTGCTGACGGGCCTCGCCGTCTCTGTCAGCGGTGCCATCGGCTACGTGGGCCTGCTTGTGCCGCACGTCATGCGCATGATCTTCGGGTCCGACTACCGCCTGTTGATTCCCACGTCGGCGATCGGCGGCGCCATTACAATCGTACTGGCGGATACCCTGGCGCGAACCATAATTGCCCCAACGGAACTGCCCGTAGGCGCCATGACGGCCATGGCCGGCGCTCCCGTTTTTATTTATCTGCTGCGCCGGAGGCTGGGGTGAGCGAAACCACAGGCGTTACGGAGGCGCGTCCGCCTTCCGGCGCCGGACGACACTCTCCGCACTTACGTGTCAACGTGGAGCAGGCCAGCTACACCTATTCGGCGCGCAAGCACGCGGCGCCGCTCTTCACGCTCGAAGCCACCACCTTTCAGGCGCGCGAGCGCGAATTCGTGGCCATCCTCGGCCCCAACGCCAGCGGCAAATCAACGCTGCTCCGCTTGATCGCCGGCGCCATCGCCCCGCTTTCCGGCCGCGTGGAACTTGATGGCTTCGAGACCTGCCATCTGGATGTGCGAACCCGCGCCCAGCGCATTGCGCTCGTGCAGCAGGAAAGCCCTCTTATTTTCCCCATTCGTGCCGGTGATTACGTCCTGCAGGGACGCCATCCCCACGGCCGGTCGCTCTGGTTCGAGAAGGACGAAGATTTCGCCATCGCCGAAAACGCCCTGGCGCAAGTGGGTGCGGAGCATTTGCGCGATCGCTGGATGCACGAAATCTCGGGCGGCGAAAAACAACGGGTCGTCCTGGCCCGGGCGCTGGCGCAGCAGCCGCTTGTATTGCTGCTGGATGAACCCACGCTGCACCTGGATATACGGGCACAAATCGACTTGCTTTGCCGCCTCCGCCGTCTGGCCGACGAGCATCGTTACACGGTCATTGAGGTCACCCACGATCTCAGCTTGGCGGCGGAATTCGCCGACCAGATTGTTCTGCTGCACCGGGGCAAGTGCCTCCGCGTGGGCACGCCCGCCGCTGTCTATCAGCGTGAACTGCTCGAACAGGTTTTCGAGGTCCCGCTCGAAGTCGAAGCCGGGCCCGCCGGCCGCCCGCGCGTCATGGTCCAAGGAAGAAGGGAAGAAACCAGCAACGCCGCTCGCCAGTAGTGCGCCATCGAACGGGCCCCCTGTCGCGCGTGGCGGGCCGATCCAAAATCGCCGAATCAGGAATGTTATAATCGCGGAATTCGCCATGGCCAGAGCCACGTCTGCAATCGCGCGAGTCGCACCCGAGGTCGCCGCGGCTTATGAGCCCGTCATCGGACTCGAAGTGCACGCGCAACTGAAGACCGCGACCAAAATCTTCTGCGCCTGCTCCACGCGATTCGGCGATCCGCCGAACACGAACACCTGCCCGGTCTGCCTCGGCCTGCCCGGCTCCTTGCCTGTGCTCAACAAGCGCGCTTTGGAGCTGGCCCTGCGCGCCTCGCTGGCGCTCAATCTGCGCGTCCAGCAAGATTCGCGCTTTGCGCGAAAGAATTATTTTTATCCCGACTTGCCCAAGGGTTATCAGATTTCCATGTACGAATTGCCGCTGGCCACGCACGGTTGGCTGGAACTCGAGCATGACGGGGCGACGAAAAAAATCGGCATCACGCGGCTGCATCTCGAGGAAGACGCCGCAAAGAATATCCACGAGGGCTTTCCGGACTCGGATCGCAACAGCTATATCGATTACAACCGCTGCGGCATGCCTCTCGCGGAAATCGTCTCCGAACCGGACCTGCGTTCCCCTGCCGAGGCCTACGCTTATCTGAGCGCGCTGAAACAGGTGCTCGAGTACGCTGACGTCAGCGATTGCAATATGGAAGAAGGCTCTCTTCGCTGCGATGCGAACGTCAGCGTACGGCGGCGGGGCGACGAGCGCTTCGGCACGAAGACCGAAGTCAAGAACCTGAATTCGTTCCGCTACCTCCAGCGGGCCCTCGAATATGAGATCGAACGCCACATTTCCGTCCTCGAATCGGGAGGCCGGATTTCTCAGGAAACGCGCCTGTGGAACGTGGCCGAGGGCCGCAGCGAATCCATGCGCTCCAAGGAATTTGCGCACGACTATCGCTATTTTCCGGATCCCGATCTGCTCCCCGTTCACGTCAGCATGAGCTCGCTCGCGGAAATTCAGCGCGACACGCCCGAATTACCTGCCGCGCGACGCCGGCGATTTGTGCAGGAACACGGCCTCTCCGCCTACGACGCGGGTGTGCTCACCGCTACGCGCGCGCTCGGCGA
>WNGK01001024.1_pt1 | contig 69207 bp, 75 predicted proteins | sample 5400601 | NCBI WGS metagenome assembly WNGK01 (sample SAMN13153376, study PRJNA577476) | soil metagenome | isolation source: 60 cm soil or saprolite under Garry oak tree replicate 1 | place: USA:California | collected 2016-06-15
GAGCGAGAAGTTCAGGTAGAGCTTCGGCTCGACCGCTTTGGACCCCATCAAGGGCGGCACCTCCTGCTGCGACGTAGGTGAGAAACGAGGGCAACGCGATTGTCGCCTCTTGAGGCGAGTTCGGCAACAGGCCCTCTGCTATTACCACCATCGACTCGTGCACGAGGGCGGGTGGCAGGTGATCAAAGCCGGGCGCGAGTTCCGATTCTTGCCGCCGGAGCGGGTGATCATGAAGAGGGCGCGAGGACCGGGGATACGCTGGGCCGCGTAGGCTCGGTATCGGTTCAAAGACTCGGAGGTGGACTTGGCGGCAAAACCGGCGCGGTGGTCTCAAAAGGTCACCGAGAAAAGCAACGCGCTGGATCTCGAACCGAGCGTGTTCACCAAAGACGACCCACGCGAGATCGCGCTCTCGCTCAAGCGCTCCGCTGAACGCAGCCGGCGACGGAAGAGCGACCCGTATCGATCCGCGATGTCGATGCTGACCTTCTACATAAACCGAGCCGGCCGGACTCTCCCAGGGCAGCGACGCGAACTGCTGGAGGCAGCGAAAGAGGAGTTGCGCGAAGCATTCGGCAAGAAGCGAAAGCTCTGACCGAAACGCGTCACGTTCAGGCTGCCAGGTGGATTCCGATCGCGCGCAGGCGCTTGTTCAGCGATTCGAATGCAAACTGCAGGATCTCGCTCTCGGTGTGGCCGTACTCGGTGATATAGCGCGGGTCCGGCGGATCGAGCGTGTTGGAGATCAAAGGCAGGCACTCGACCAAAGTCTTCTGGATGATCGGCGCGAAGCGCCCAGGATCGTCGCGGACCGCCTCCTGCAGCACCTTGATGCCGAAGTTGACGTGTCGCGACTCGTCCCGGGCCACCGCCGTAAAACCACGATAGAAGCCCCGGTCCGTGTTGCCCATCTCGCGCATGGATTCGAGCTCGAACCGCTGCCCGGTGAGGGCGAGCGTCGCCTCGATGACGATGTGATAGAGGGTTATGCCCTCGACGAAGGCCTCGATGTCCTTCGGGTTGCTGGCCAGGCGCTGGGCGGTGGACGGCAGGCGATCGTAGAAGAGGGTGTTGTAGCCCTCGTTGGTGTCGGGGCGGATCTCGGTCAGCAGCTCTCCCAGGTTCTTGGCCTCTGAGCCAACGACCTCGTGCCACCAGCGTTCGAAAAAGACGGTGTGGCGCGCCTCGTCGACCATCTGGGTGGAAAGGAAGATCTCGATTTCCGGCGACGGCGCCGCCCAGACGAAAGGCGCCAGCGTCGACGTGACCCGTTCCTCGCCGTTGAAGAACAGGCGGTGGGACCACAGCGTCGCCTTGCGATCCATGTCGGTGGCGTCCAGCCAGTCCTGGCGGTCGAGCGAAAAGTCGAGGTCGCCCACGGCCCACTGCTGCGACTCCCAGCGCCGGTAGAGGTCCATGTAGCTGGGCATGTTCTCGATGCCGCGGTCGATGAACGAGAGGACGTCGTCGATCCGGATGTCGCCCAGCTCCTTGAGGTTGGCGCGGGCGATGCGCTCCAGGTCCGGATCCAGCCGCTCCCGTTGTGTCTTTACGGCCATGGCGCTCCCGTGGTCCATTAGACCAGAAGCCAGCTGTGCGAACGTAATTCCCGACGCTGCGCTGCGTTTGAACGGCCATGAGGGCCGCGCTGGCGATGGCTTTGCTCCTGGTGGTCGCCTGCACGGGTACAACGGCGCACCCTTCAGCGAGAACAAGCCCTTCCGCGTCCAGGTTGGCGTCGCCATCACCTTCCAGCTTGTCGTCTGGCGGCATCATCGAATACAGGCTGCCGACACCCATCTCGAACGGCGCATCGTGCGTCGGGTGCGGGCAAGCGAATCTCGGCGGAATCGCGGGAGGCGCTGATGGCAATCTGTGGTTTGTCGACGGTGGCCGGGGTAAGGTCGGGCGAATCACCCTGTCAGGCGCGCTCACTGAGTTCAATCTCCCCGCTGTTGTCGGCGGCCCGTACGGGATCACTGCAGGGCCCGATGGCAACGTCTGGGTTACGACGAATGCGCTCGGCCAGGGACGGCAGGACTGGATCCTGCGGATAAGCGCCGACGGCGCTGTCAGCCGGTTTCAAGCGGGCACCGGCAGCGGCAATTCCGGAACCGGACCTCAAGACATCACATCCGGACCCGATGGAAATCTTTGGTTCACCGAGTTCTGGTCCAACCGGATCGGGCGGATGACACCGGCCGGCGCACTAACCGAGTTCCCGATCCCCACCGCTGACAGCGGTCCGCGCGGAATCGTGAGCGGACCAGATGGCAACGTGTGGTTCGTGGAGTCCAGTTTCAACCACACAGCCATAGCTCGGATCACGACCGCGGGGGACGTGACCGAATACCCATTGGGGGGAAGCCCAATCGACCAGCTGCAGCCCAACGAGATCGTCGCCGGGCCGGACGGCAACCTCTGGTTCAGCCAGGGGCACCCCTCGGCGCCGCAAGGCGAGGTTGGCCGGATCACACCCAGCGGCGCGGTCACCATGATTCCATTCCCGGCGGGCGGCAGACCATACGGCCTGGCGGTAGGACCCGATGGAAACGTATGGGTCACGGACCCTGGCGGAAACAGCATCGCCCGAATGAGCCCAGCGGGCGCGTTTCGGCAATTCGCCCTCCCAACGCGCACCTCTGGGCCACTTGGCATCACCACAGGCAAAGACGGGCGCATGTGGTTCACGGAAGGCGGCAGGATCGGCAGCATCGGGGTCACGGTGCCCGAGGCGAAGCTCAGCGCTCGAATTCTGAGTTTCGGGTCGGGTGCGGGCGCCGTCACGCGTACCGTGACGATCACCAACCCTGGCGACGCTCCCCTCACGGTCACGTCCGCGCACATCGCTGGACCTGACCGTGCCGGCTTCGCGATCGCGGGTGATAGCTGTTCGGCCCATTCGGTGGCCGTCGACGGCACGTGCCGGATCGTCATAACGTCCAAAGCAGGCACGGATTCAGGCCTTCGTGCCGCCCGCCTCGAGGTCAATGACAACGGCACGGCGAGTCCCCACTCCGTGTCGCTGGTCGCCCAGGTGCCCGACTGCAGATTGCCGTTGTTTGCGTCTACTCCTTCGAGCTCAAGGGGCGAATTCCTGAACCTGCAGGACGGCCAGATCGTGGCCGACCCGAATGGAGGCTTTGTCACAACCGGCGTGCTCTCGCGGTCTCAGGCGGAGCCGGTGCTGGCGGGGACGATGCCGGCCGTGTACGACCGCACTGCCGGCCGCTGGCTACCAGGTGTGGTCTCGCCCGACGGAGCGCGCTACGCATACGTCGACTACAGCAAAGGTCCCGGTGCCAGTTCAGTCCACGTGGTCGACGTGGCTTCTGCTCGCGACCGGGTGCTGAACATACCCACCGACAGGTGGGGCCTGCTCGCGTTCTCCCCCGACGGGATCTACCTGCGCAAGGCTTATGGCGAAGGCATGGGGCCGGGCCTGTGGGTCGTCGACCCGGATTCCGGGTCTCTGCGCACTCTCTTCACCGACTTGACCGTGATGACGGTTTCGGGACAGACAGCCTGGATAGGGGCCACCAACACAAGCGACCCATTGCCTCAGCCACCGGGTATCGGCGGCGGGTACAACGAGCTGCAGGGCATCGACCTCAACACATCGAAGATCACCACGTGGTTCTATCGCTCCGGCACCAACCTCGGCGTGGTCGCCGCGGCCGGTGGCTCGCTCCTCGTTTCGGGCTTTGACATCGCCGGCTCTTATCTATGGGCAGTCGGCACGCCCGGCAAGTCCGACCTGATCACCGACCCGGCCACCGGCGATCCCTTCTCTTACGCGAGCGCCACCGCCGCGGGGCCAGACAGCTGGTGGCTGGGCGCGGCCGGCGGCATATATCTTTGGGCGGGGCGGACGGGCGCAGTCCTCCTTGCCGATGCCGACGCCAGTCCGGCCGGAGCTTGCGCTTAGCCTTTCGCCGCGACGGGTAGAATTGGAGCTGCAACCGAGTTCAGCTTCGTGGGGGCGTCCGGTCTCGACGGGGTAGTTGGGCTTCGGGATTGCGAGCCGAGAGCCGCGAGCGTTACAGCGCAGCGTTTACAAACGCCAACAAGAACACCGCTTTCGCCCTCGCTGCGTAAGCAGTAGAGACGTGAGCCCCGGGACTTAGATCCCGGGCGTTGCCCCCGGTCAATCCGGCGGACTGGGGAGCGGCGTCACAAAAGACCGGATTGCCGCCTCAGGGGCGCTGCGGCCCTGGGGCGGGACATCCACCGCAGCTGGCAGAAGCGGATCCCGTCGGGAGGAGCCGCCAAGCGAGAACCAGAATCCCGGACACGCTCGTAGAGATCCCGGGGGACACTGCTTCGGACGCGGGTTCAACTCCCGCCGCCTCCACCTTCGACCTACCCAGTTTGAATACGGACTTGCCGCACCAAGGCGCACGTTTGCCCCCCAAACCGCACCAGTTTGGGGGCAGCCTGAGGGCAACCGTGCCAACTTTCGCCCACCTGGCGGCGAACCTACGTTCGGGCGGTTATTGCTCTGATGCCGATTCGGGCCGCAGCGGGCAGCCAAGCGCGCCTGGCGCGGTCACAACCAGGCGCGTAGGCCCATCATCGGCTGTAGAGTGGAATGAACTTGCATCAACTGGACGCGTTGATCAATGGTCTAGCCTTCATTGGCTTCGTAATAGGTCTGGCCATCGGCGCGACGCGGTCACGAACCCTTCGCGAGACCTTGGCTGATCTCTTCCTACCATCCCGTCGTCACAGCCAGGCCGCGAAGCCGCTGGACAACGCTAGCCAAGCACCGGACCTTAACGCCGATGAAGTCACGATCACGTGGTGGGTCTACCAGCACCAACTTAAAGAGGGCTTTAGACCACCGGCCTCCCGTGCGGACGATCCCCAAACCGTCAGAAGGCTGCGCGAACTTGTGCGCGCATAGCCGACGCCGCTGACCGCCTCGCGCTGAACGGGTTACTTGAACTGGATGAGTCGGGAGACTATCGCCCTGTGGATCCTGGGCCTAATCACACTGGTTTGCATGGCTTACACACTGGTCGTTCCGTTCATACATCCTGCCAACGCGAGCCTGGCTAATTCCTCACTGGATGTCGCCAGCTTTATCTTCAAAGCAGGGTTCGGTTTCTTCGTTGGGCTTATAACAGGAACGACTGCCGCCAAGAACCGACCGCGCACATGAGGATCTTCTTCACCATGGAAGGCAAGGGACTTGCAGTCGTGAATGACGCGGCCCAGGCGCCTGCGGTCGGTGACCTTGTGTTCTTGAAGCTCGACAAGGCCGACGAGGCGTTGGCTGGAGCGGTGTTCAAAGTGCTCCTCGTGGCGTGGAACACCGAGGTTCTCAATAAGACCGATGTAGAGCTGCCGGAGTTCTCTCATGCCGAGGTGTACGTCTTGGTGGAGCCCGCCAAGGTCCCACCACGTCAGGGCGCAGGAACGTGAGCAGGGCGCGATCGGGATCTACTACCACGATTGCGAGCCCGAGGTAGCCAGGGCGGCGGCCTACATCCTTTGCACTGACGACCGCGCCGTGTCTCGAGAATATGGACGCCGCGCGGCCCATTTGCAGCTGAGGACGGATCCGATCGAGCTGCCGGGCGGGCACTCACCATTCCTGTCGCGCCCCCGCGAGCTGGCGCAGGTGCTGGTCAGCATCGCAGCGCGCTAAGCCGTGGCGACCACGGGGCAAACGGGGTAACCTTCGGCCGGTGCCGAACCTGAACCATCTCTGGCAGCGCTTCCTGCTCGCGAGCTCGCTGCTCGTCGGTCTCGCGATCGGCGTGGCCGCGACCGTGTTCGGATACAGCAACCTCACCACGGTCGACGTCCACTGGTCGGTGTTCCACATCGACGCGGTGCCTCTCTGGACTTTGGTGGTGGTGCCGCTGTCGCTCGTCTTGATCGCCGGTACCCTCTACCACTGGATGAACGGACTGCATCACTTCACAGAGCACATGCGCCACCGCCGCCGGGTGCACGAGCTGGAGGCCGAGGTCGCCTCGCTGCGCGCCCATCTCGACCAGGTCCTGGAGATGCCCGACCACACCGCCTTGCCGGCCAGGATCGCCGCCAAGGCATCGCTGCCCGAACCTGCGGAAGAGGCCCAAGAGCCCATGCCGCCCGCGGTGGAGGCACTGCCGGACTCGGCGGCTGCGCCGCTCAAGAGTGGGGGCGACCGCAAGAAGCGCGCCCGCCTGACCGTGGCCTCGGACGTGGACGCGGCCAAGGCCAACGGCGAGAAGGTTCCCGAGGCCGCCGAATCATCGGAGCCCATCGAGCCGGCAGCTCCAGCGGCGGGAGTCTGATCCTCCCAAATGCCCGACGTCCGACGCGCCGGCCGTCTTGTCGTTCCGCAGAAGGCCGTCCCGGCCGACAAGATGTTGCTCGAGCGCAGCGCGATCGAGGAGCTCAGCCACCACGCCGACCCCTGGCGAGTGCTGCGAATCCTCTCCGAGTTCGTCGAGGGCTTCGATGCCCTCAACGATGTCGGTCCGGCTGTGACCGTGTTCGGCTCGGCGCGAACCCGACCTGACGACCCTTACTACGCCCTGGGGCGCTCGCTCGGCGCGGCTCTCGCCAACCGTGGCTTTGCCGTCATCACCGGTGGCGGGCCCGGGATGATGGAGGCGGTCAACCGCGGCTGCCACGAGGCGGGCGGTCTTTCGGTGGGCTGCAACATCGAGCTCCCCCACGAGCAGGAGCTCAACGCTTATGTCGACCTCGGCGTCGAGTTCCGCTACTTCTTCGTACGCAAGAACATGTTCGTGAAATACGCGCGCGGCTTCGTGATCTTCCCAGGCGGGCTCGGCACGCTGGACGAGCTGTTCGAATCTCTCACGCTCGCCCAGACCGGCAAGATCGAACACTTTCCGATCGTCCTGTTCGGCACCGAATACTGGAGCGGGCTGCTGGATTGGATGCGGCGGGTCGTGCTGGCCAGAGGCGCCATGTCGGCGGCCGACTTCGACCTGATGAGCCTGACCGACGACCCCGAGGAGGCAGCCGAGATGGCGACCAGGCCGCTTCCCGTGAAGCTCGAGGAACCTCCAAGCGAGCCGCGGGCGGAAGCCCGATAGCCGCCCTCACACCGGCCACGCCCTCGCTCGACTTCTACTTTCTGACCGACGGCGGCCAGACCCCAGAGGTGGTCGGGGAGAGGATCGCCACCTTCCTCGACGGCGCCACCCAGACGGCAGACGTCGCGATCTACGACCTGCGGCTACAGGCAGGTCCCGGCGGGATCCTGCTCGGCGCGTTTCAAAGGGCGGTCAAGCGCGGGGTGCACGTGCGCCTGATGTTCAACCAGGACCACCCCGCCGACCTCCCGGTGCCGCCACCATCGCAGGTGGACTGGGCCTTTGTCGATCAGTTGAAGGCGTCTGGGGTCGAGACGAAGCCGATTCCCGGCATCCCCGACCTCATGCACCACAAGTACGTGGTCCGAGACGTGGCCACGCCGCAGGCGGCGGTGCTCACAGGATCGACGAACTGGACCAACGATTCGTGGAATCGGGAGGAGAACGTCATCTTCACGATCGCGTCACCGGATGTTGCGACCTCGTTCGAGGAGAACTTCGAGGAGCTCTGGCAGAATCCCGTCGTCGCGGTGTCGGGACGCATCCCATCGCCCTGGCAGACCCTCGCCGACACGACGCGCGTGCGGTGCTACTTTTGTCCGGGTCGCGGATTGAAGCTGGTGCACGCCATGGCGAGGTCGATCGCCTCGGCGCAGCGCCGGATCAGGGTCTGCTCGCCTGTCCTCACGTCGGGCCCGGTCCTGGGCACGCTTGCCGAGGTGATCGACCACGGAGGGGTCGATGTGTCCGGTGTGTACGATGCGACTGAGATGGACGAGGTGCAGCACCAGTGGGGCGAGCAGTCGACCTCGTCGTGGAAGATAGCCGCGTTCCGCGGCATCGTCGCGGCCACGAAGTTCGGCTCCAAGCGATCGACGCCCTACGCGGTCGGCTCGGTGCACGACTTCATGCACGCGAAGATCCTGGTCGCGGATGACTACGTCTATGCCGGGAGCTTCAATCTCTCGCACAGCGGCGAGCAGAATGCGGAGAACGTGGTCCAGATCGAGAGCCACGCGGTGGCCGAGCTCTGTACCGCCTACATCGACCGCGTTGCGGCGAGGTACGGCGGCAGGCCGCTACCAGGGACCTAGGCACCTGCCGAGTCCCCGGGTCCTCTGGGCGGGCGGAGCCATCGCGGGACTCGTCCTGGTGGCGGTCCTGCTCGCCCTCCCGCGCGTGCAGCCGCCGACCGGAACCGTGCTGGTGCTCGGCTCCGCGCGTGCAGCCGGCTCGATCGCTCCGGCAACGGTCAGCCTGCATGGCAGTGGGGGTTGGGCGGCGCTCGGTGAGGTTTCCGGTTCGGTGCCGGCGGCCCCGGAGCAGCGCGAGCTCCTCTCCTTGCCGGTCGCCGTGGGCGAGTACAACGGGGTGCGGGTCGGGGCGGACGAGCAGCCGGTGGCGATCTCGGTGGTGGCCGGGCAGGTGGAGCCGATCCTTCTCGGCATGGATGCCGGGCACCTCATCCCCGGCGCCGCTTACGCCGGCAACGACCAGGTCAACCTCGGCCTCGGGGAGCTCGCCGGCAAGTTCGTCGCGATGCCGATTTTCAACCTGACCGACCAGGTCGGCAATCCGTTCGACAACGTGACCATCGCGGGCAAGGACGTCGTCATCGCGGCCTTCAACACCACGTGCCACCAGACGTGTCCTCTCTACACGGCGCTGTTCGCTCAGCTCGAGAAACAGAAGCTGCCGCCCAAGGTGCTGCTGGCCGAGGTCACCACCGATCCCGTAACGGACACGACGTCCGTGCTCGCCGACTACGCACGTCGCATCGGCGCGGGGTGGACGTTCGCCACCGGGCCGGCCGATGCGCTGACAGCCTTCTGGAAAACGTTCGACGTCTCGCTCGCGAGCGGCGACAGCCACGTGTCCACGCTGGCGCTCCTCGATCGCCACGGGTACATACGCCTCGTGTACCGAGGCGTGCCCGACGTCGACCATGACATCGCGCCCGCCCTGGTCACCTTCCTCGGCGCCGAAGGCCTCCGCGAGCTCGCCTCCGGCGGCGAAGGCTGGGGGACGCCGCAAGTGCTCCAGGCGCTGCTCACGATCAGCGGTCCCGAGCAGCGTCCGTCGACGGGCGGCGGCGCCGCGCCAGCCTTCTCGCTGACCGGGACGGACGGCCGCCGCGTCAGCCTCTCGGGTCTCATGGGACGGCGCCTGGTGATCAACTTCTGGGCCGCGTACTGCGCGCCGTGCAGGGTCGAGATGCCGATGCTCCAGGCCACGGTCGGCGCGCAGTCGGCGGTCCGGCTCGTCCTGGTCGATGAAGGTGATTCGGCACCGGCCGCTCGTAGCTTCTTGGCGTCGGCTGGCGTCCACCAGGCCGCGCTCCTCGATTCCGACCTGAGCGTCGGTCGGGCGTACGGAGCCCTCGGCCTGCCGGTCACCGTCTTCGTACGCGCCGACGGTTCGATCGACGCCCGCCAGATCGGCCAGCTGGACGAGCGCGTGCTGCTGGCCGAGCTGTCGAAACTGAGTGGTCAGTAAACTTCGGACGGTGATAGGCGTCGGAGGGTTTCGCAGGCTCGCGCTGGCCACCGCGATCTTCGCCTACCTGCAGATCGCACTCGGCGGCGTGGTGCGCGTCACGGGATCGGGACTCGGGTGCCCTGACTGGCCGCTGTGCCACGGCCGGCCTTATCCCGCGGCCGACGTCCACTCGATCATCGAGTACTCGCATCGAACCGTCGGCACCATCACCGGCGTCTTGATCATCGCCACCGTCGTGCTGGCGTGGATGCTGTTTCGCGCGCGGCGCCCGATGGTCGCATGGCTGGCAACTGCTTCATTGATCGCAATCGCAGCCGAGGGCGCCCTTGGTGGTGTGGTCGTGGCGCGTGAGCTGGCGCCATGGCTCGTGCTCGGGCACCTGGGGCTGGCGATGATCATCCTCGGCTTCCTCGTCGCCACTGCGGTGATGTCGATGCCGGAGTCGTCCGGCATTTCCGATTCGCGTTTTCGCCGCCTCGCCGCGACTGCCGCGATCGCCACGTATGCGCTGCTGCTCACCGGATCAACTGTCGTCGCGAGTGGAGCTGACAGCAGCTGCCATACGTGGCCTCTATGCGGCAGCGGGTTCACGCCCGACTTCAGCGACGCCAACGCCTTCACGATGCTGCATCGCGGCGCGGTGTTGGGGATCGGGATCCTCATCGTCTATGTGCTCGTCACCGCCATCAGGCGATGGGGGATGCGATCCCAGATCGGTTTCAGCGCAATCGCGACGCTGGCCGTCTTCACCGGCCAGACCCTCGTGGGCGCGGGCGCGGCGCTCACCGATGGCGCATTCTTCAACGGGCTCCACGTGGCCCTGGCCACGCTGGTTTGGTCCGGTGTTCTCACGTGCGCCCTGCTCACCCTTGCGCGAACCGACCGCATCGCAGAGCTCTCCCGCCTTGCTGCGGAGAGGAGCTCGGCGTGAACGCCGTCACGGTTCGTCCGAACACGGGTGTTCTCGTCGTGGCGCGGGACTACCTGAGCCTGCTCAAGCTGCGCATAGTCGCGCTCCTGGACGCGACCGCTATTGGGGTCATGATTCCCGCCGCCCATGGGCACCCACGGCTGGCCTCGGTGTTGGCGGTGCTCGTGGGCGGCACCTTCGCCGCCGGCGGAGCGCACGCGATCAACTGCTGGTTCGACCGCGACATCGACGCCGAGATGTCCCGCACCCGACGCCGTCCGCTGCCGGACGGACGTATCCCGCCGTGGCACGCTCTAGCCATCGGCATCGCACTGGTCGCGCTCGCTTTCACCGTGCTGTGGGCGTGGGCCAACCTGCTCGCGGCGGCGCTTGCGCTGGCCGGCGCCCTGATCTACGTCTTCGTCTATACGATCTGGCTGAAACGCGCGACGCCGCAAAACATCGTCATCGGCGGCGCGGCCGGCGCGATGCCGCCTCTGGTGGGCTGGGCGGCGGCGACCGGCAGCGTTGACGTCACGGCATTGGCCCTGTTCGGGGTGATCTTCTTCTGGACGCCGCCGCACTTCTGGGCGCTCGCACAGCTGATCAAGTCCGACTACGCGCGGGCGCACGTCCCGATGCTGCCGGTGGTCGCGGGCGAGCGTTCCGCCAAACGCCAGAGTGTGGTCTACGCGGTGCTCACCCTCGTTGTGAGCGTGGTCCCGTTCTTCACCGGTTCCGCCGGCGCGATCTACCTTGCCGGCGCCGTCGTCCTCGGCCTCGGGCTTGTGGCCATCAGCATCCTCGACCTCAACGGGCGCCGATGGACACGCCGTCTGTTCACCTACTCGCTCGCGTACGTGGCGCTGCTGTTCGGCCTCTTCGCGGTTTCTCCCTTCCTGCCCTGATGGAGATCGTCCGCCTCCACCTCGCGCGCATCGACTCCCTCAACCACATCCCGGTGCACGGGTTCGTGATCAAGCATCCGCGCGCAGGGGCGATCCTGGTCGACACGGGCGTCGGCTGGCCCTACGACATGCTCAAGGATTGGAAGATCGTCAACCGCCATGCGGCCGACGCTCTTGCCGAGCACGACCTGAGCCCTGTGGACGTTCGCATCGTGGTCAACACTCACCTGCATTTCGACCACTGCGGGCAGAACGCGGTTTTCAAGCACGCGCCGTTCTATATCCAGCGGTCGGAGCTCGAACGCGCGAGGCGTGACGAAAAGCTGACCTCGGAATGGTTCGATTTCGCTGGGGCGCGATTCGAGCTCGTGGACGGGGATGCCGAGGTCGCTGAGGGCGTCCGAGTCGTCGCCACGCCGGGCCACACGGTCGGCCACCAAAGTGTGATCGTCGACACGCCTGACGGCGGCGCCATCATGATCGGCGACGCCGCCTACACTTCCGACATCTACCGCGAAGTCGAGGACGCGGACCTCACGCAGTGGCGCGGCCAGTACGCCGACCGCGACGCCTGGACCGGCTCGCTGCGGCGCCTGCACGACATGCACCCGCACGCCGTGCATTTCTGCCACGACACACGAGTGGTGGCGCGGTGAGCCCGTTCGGTCCGCTGGTCAGCCCGGAGTGGCTGCGCGAGCACATCGGCGAGCCCAACCTGCGGGTCATCGACTTTCGCTGGTACCTGACCGGCCGCCAGGGTCGCGACGCTTATCTCGCCGGGCACATCCCCGGCGCCGTCTTCATCGACCTCGACGCCGTCACGGGCAAGGGACCCGGCCGCCATCCGCTGCCCACCCGCCAGCAGTTCCAGGAAGAGATCCGCCGAGCAGGAGTCAGCGCCAGGACCAGGGTGGTCGCATACGACGGCGCGCAGGCGATCCTCGACTCGGGACTCCAGGGGTGGGGCGAGCCGCTCGAGACGACGGTTCCGGTGGTGCAGCCGGGTGACTTCAAGGCGCGGGCTCCGAAGCGATCGCGCATCCTCGACTTCGAGCAGGTCGAGCGCCTGTCGAAGGGCGCCGGCGGGCGCGCCGGCGCAGGCCGCGTCATCGTCGATGCCCGCGTGGGCGAGCGCTATCGCGGAGAGCGCGAGCCGATCGACCCGAAGAAGGGCCACATTCCGGGCGCCGTCAGCGCGCCGTGGACCGACAACCTCGACGCCGGCGCCCGCTTCAAGTCGCCCGAAGAGCTGCGCCGCCGGTACGAAGCGCTGGGCGTCGATGGGAAGGTGGGCGCCGTCGTCTATTGCGGCTCCGGAGTCAACGCCTGCCACGACCTGCTCGCCCTCGAGATCGCGGGTATCTCCGATGTGCGCCTCTACGAAGGATCGTGGAGCGATTGGTCGCACCAGGACGCGCCCGTAGCCACCGGCAGCGAACCGTAGCGCTAGGATTCGGGCCGTGATACTGGAAGGAAAACGTGTCCTGATTGCGGGCATGAGCGATCGCCGCAGCATCGGCTATGCAATCGCGGTCGAGGCGCAAAAAGAAGGCGCGGAGCTCTTGCTCACCAGCTTCGGCCGGATGATGGGCATCACGCAGATGACGGCCAAAAAGCTGAACCCCGTGCCTGACATTCTCGAGATGGATGTCACGAAACCGGATGACATCGCTGCCGCCGTGAAAGAGACGAGCAAGAGATGGGATCGCGTGGATGGGCTTGTCCATTCGGTTGCATACGCGCCGCCCGACGCGCTCGGCGGACAATTTCTGAACACGAAATGGGAAAGCGTCGCGACGGCTCTGCAGGTGAGCGCATTTTCTTTCAAGGAGCTGGCGGCCGGTTTTCTCCCGCTCATGCGCGAGCACGGCGGATCGCTGGTGACTCTTGATTTCGATAATTCGACGCAGGCGTGGCCGAAATACGACTGGATGGGCGTTTCCAAGTCAGCACTCGAATCGGTGACGCGCTACCTCGCGCGCGACCTGGGTCGTTACAAGATCCGCGTCAATGCCGTGTGCGCGGGTCCTCTGGCCACGCTCGCGGCCAGCGGGATTCCCGGGTTCAAGGATTTCGAAGAGGTGTGGGGACAGCGCGCTCCGCTCGGCTGGAACCTGCAGGACCGGACCCCGGTCGGCCGAGCCGTGGTGGCCCTGCTCTCCGATTACCTGAACATGACGTCTGGCGAGCTGCTGCACGTGGATGGCGGCTATCACGCGATGGGAGCAGATCTTCCTCCGGCCGACTGAGGGCTCCACTGACCCCACATCTTGTGGCCTCGATGTCACAAGGCCGCAACATCATGCTAGGCTCTATTGCAATCCTGAATTTCACCTTCGAGGAGGGACAGTTATTGCGGGAGTGCCTGGTGATCTACGTGGACGCCGCTCTCGACAGAAACGGCCGGGCTGGGTGTGGCCTGGCCGTTTTCATTAGAGGACGGGCGGTCTATACGGAATCGTTCGGTTTCTCTCACCTCGGCGGTTCGGCCCAGCTGGAAGCGCACGTGTGCGCAGGAGCGCTCGACCTCGCTGCGGCCCGTTGGCCGTATCACCGCGTCATCGTCCGCACGGATTGCGCTCCGGTTGTACGCAGCCGCGTGCCGTCCAGCGACAGCTTTCGCGTCGCGGTGCACGAGGTACGTGAGCGGTGCCGCCGCGGTTGGCGTGTCGTGCGTTATGTCAGCCGTAAAGCGAATCCCGCACATGAATTAGCACGCGAGGGATTGAAGAGCATTTCGCGACAACCGGTTCTTGCTGCCGCATGACCTGATAACAATTCGCGCGGAATAGCGTGGCTATACTGCGACTCGTCCGCAGCAATTATCTTTGAACCAGGAGCCGAAATGGCAGCAGACGAGACCGCGCAGGGGCAGCAATCCACCACACGCCGTCGTCGCGGCCGCCCGCCGGGCAGCAAATCGACAACGCGGCGTAGGCTCGGCGGCAGCGACCTGATAAAGCAGCTGAACACCGTGGTCGCGGAATTGATCAAGGAGAACCGCAAGCTCAAGCGCCAGGTCGACAAGCTCACCGAGCGCGGCACGAAGGCCGCCAGCGGCACCGTCGAGCGAAGCCTACGCACCATTCAGCGCCGCGTGCAGAAAGCGCTCACGACCACAACGAAGCGCAAGCGTCGCGCCTCTGCTGCAACGGCGACGACTCGACGTCGCGCGACGCCGGCCAAGCGGCGCCGAAAAACCGGCTAGGTCCGGTTACGGGCGGGTAGGTCCGCTCGCGGACTCCATGTGCTTGGCGGTGCGATAGGCATCGACGATGCTGAACAGCCACAGGCCGCCACCACCAAGCTCCATGGGCACACCGACGGCGGCCCCGATCACCGTCAGGTCGAGGTCAGCGCCGAAGAACTGCAGGCCTCCGACGCCGAGCAGGTAGGCGATCCCTTTCACGTTGTGTCCGAGGTAGAAGTGACCCAGGCCGGGGACGATGGCCAGGGCTGCGGCCAGGGCCGGACTCTTTCGCGTTCGGACATATCCGGCCTGGTACGCACCCGCGTAGGCGCCGGGGTGAGGCGCAGTTTGATAACCGCCTGAGGCGGGAGCGCCGCAGCGCGGGCATGGCGCGCTGGGGTTGGTGAGCAGCGCTCCGCACCGGCCGCACAGGACTTCCGACGCCACCCTTCTAGCTTGCCCGATTTGATAACGTCCGAATCGTGGATCTCGGCTTCACGGCTGATGAGGAAGCCTTCCGTCAGGAGGTCCGCGAATGGCTCGAGAGCAACCTTCCTTCCGATTGGCGCCACAAGGGAGTGGGGGGCTATCGAGAGGAAGAGGAGACCGACCTCCAGCGCCAGTGGCAGCGCCGCCTTCACGAAGCCGGCTGGCTGAAGCTCGCGTGGCCCAAGGAGGCCGGCGGTCGCGAGGCGACCCCGGTCATGCAGGCGATCTACCAGGAGGAGATGGCAAAGGCGGGCGCGCCGATCATCCTCGGGCGCCTCGGCGTCAGCCTCCTGGCCCCAACCCTCCTCGCGCACGGATCGCAGTGGCAGAAGGACACGTATGTCGAAAAGATCCTGTCGGGCGACCTGATCTTCTGCCAGGGCTTCAGCGAGCCTGACGCGGGCAGTGACCTGGCCGGGCTGCGGGCGCGTGCGGAGCGGCGCGATGGGCACTGGGTGCTGAACGGGCAGAAGACCTGGTCCAGCGGCGCCCACTACGCCGGCAAGAGCTTTCTTCTCGCGCGCAGCGACACCGACGCCGAGCCGCACAAGGGCATCTCGTTCTTCTTGGTCGACATGCACCAGCCAGGGGTCGAGGTGCGGCGGATCCGGCAGATGACCGGCGGCGGCGAGTTCTGCGAGATCTTCCTGTCGGGCGCGGTCGTGGAGGACCGCGACGTCGTGGGCGAACCCGGCGCCGGGTGGAAGATCGCGATGACGGTCTTCGGGTTCGAGCGCGGAGGCCTTGCCCAGGCGGCCCGGTTCGAGCGCGCCGTCGCTGAGCTGGCCGGCCTGGCGCGAGACCGCGGCGAAGGTGACGACGCCACGGTGCGGCAGAAGGTAGCGCAGGCTCAGATCGAGGCGCACGTGTTCCGTCTCATTGGCCTGCGCAACCTGACCGGCGCTCAGCACGGCCAGGCGCCGGGCCCGGAAGCGTCCGTCACCAAGCTCTACTGGAGCGAGATGGACAAGCGGCTGCAGGAGACCGCGGTCGATCTCCAGGGCGCGTACGGAGCGCTGGCGCCCGGTTCTCCGTTGGCGATCGAGGACGGGCGCTGGCAGTACGGGTGGATGTGGGCGCAGGCCGAGACGATCTACGCCGGTTCTTCGGAGATCCAGCGCAACATCATCGCCGAGCGGGTGCTCGGCCTCCCTCGCGGCCGCTGATGGCCGTCACCTCGGTTGTCGATAGGCTGCGGGCCCGGGTGGGCGAAGCCGGTCCGCCGCGCTCCGCGACCGTCGAGGCCGGCCACCTCGAGCGCTTCGCCGAGGCCATCGGCGATCCCAACCCGCGCTGGCTCGCCGAAGCGCCTCCAACCTTCCTGGTCGCGTTGGTGCCGGTCTCCGTTCACCTCGCCGAGGCGGAGGCTTACGGAAAAGGCTGGCTCAATGGTGGCAACCGATTCGAGTACCTGGAACCGGTGAGGGTGGGCGACCGCATCACCGCGACGGGGAAGCTCGCCAACGTCTACGAGAAGACCGGCTCGAGCGGCTCGCTGCTCTTCATCATCTTCGAGACCGAGTACGTCAATCAGCACGGCCGGCCCGTGGCGCGCCTGCGCGGGACGGCGATCAGGCGATGAGGGTGCAGGTCGGCGACGAGATTCCTGAGCTCGTGAAACATCCGACCACGCGGCAGCTGGTGCAGTACGCCGGCGCGCAGGGCGACTTCTACGAGATCCACTACGACCAGGACTTCGCGCGCAGGGTCGGGCTGCCGGGCGTGATCCTGCACGGCCTGCTCAAGGCGGCATTTCTCGGCCAGCTCGTCAGCGATTGGCTGGGCGAGCGGGGCACGCTGAAGACCTTCGAGGTCAGCTATCGGGGGATCGACCAGCCGGCGCAGCCTTACCGCTGCCGGGGCAGGATCACCAATGTCGATGGCGATCAGGTCGAGCTGGAGGTTTGGGGCGAAGATTCAGACGGCAACCGCACGACCGTCGGCACCGCCACGGCCGAAGTGAAGGGCTGAGCGCGGACCCAGGCGAGCCCGCGCATGACGAGCAGCACCGACGCGTCGATCACGCAATAACCGCCGGCGATGACCGACGGCGGGTTGCCCGAAGCGATGTGCGTCCACGGCGCCACCGGCAGCCAGTACCAGTTTCCGAGCGACGTTCCGAATATCTCGAGCTCGGCCGTGGCGATGAAGATCGCGGCAAACAGCGGCCAGCGAGGTGAGCGGAGCACGAACCAGGCGAACACCGGAAGGCAGAGAGCGCCCTGGAGGTCGACACGGCCGGTGATCACCGGGAGCACCGTGACGCCCGCCACCGCCCACACGCTCGCGGTTACCAGGATCACCCGGCCGACGCGACGTCCGTACTTCATCACCAACGGGGTTTGGGCTGCGAGCAGGCCGAACAGGTAGACCAGCCCGTGACCCGGCGGAACGAACAGCGGCACGTTGTGCAGGCGGTATCGGTAGACGCCCCAGATCAGCGATCCGAAGATCTCGAATCCCGTCGCGACGCCGACGCAGATCCACACCTGGATGCGCTGCTCCTTGGGCGCCTTGAGCGCGGCGAGATAGAGCAGGGCAAAGGTGAGCAGGCCGAGCGCCCACTGCTGCCACAGCGCATTGATGCGGCTGTCGGCGAGCAGCAAGAGCGGCGTGTACGTCAGGAGGTACGCATGCAGCCAGTACGGCTTGAGACGATCCAGCATTTGCGAACGAAATGGTAGCGGGGCCGGTTACGTGCCGGCCCCGCTGAGGATGGCTACTTGATCGTGCCGCGCTCGTCGATGAGACCGCCTTGCAGCTTCCAGCCCGTCCCGCCCCACGTGATCACCTGCTCCTGGGTGATGGGGAAGTGGTCGCTGGAGGTCGTCTTGACCACGACCCCGGGCAGCAGGAACGGATTGGTTTCATTCAGCTGGCTCGAGGCGATGTTCATCACGTTCTGGCGGGTCATGTTCGAGCCCGCCTGCGTGAGCACATCCACCATCGACCAGGCGACGGCGACGCCGTAGATGTTGAAGCCGTCGTTGACGTTGCAGGTCGAGCAGTTGGCGATGACCGTCTTGTACAGCTTCATGCCGTCGTCGTTGGCCCACTGCGGGTCGGTCGGGTCCTTGATATAGCCGACGCTGGTCACGTTCTTCAGAGCCGCGCCGGCTTTCTTGGCGATGCCCATGTAAACCTGTGGGTTGGAGACCGAGTTGAGGTAGATCGTCGGCTCCCAGTGGAGAGCGGTGACGATGACGAGCGACTTGATGGTGAAGGCCGGGGTCGTGAACAGGAACAAGGTGTCGGCGCCATGCGCCTTGAGCGTCGCCAGCTGCGACGCGGTGCTCGCTGCCGTCACGTCATAGCTTTCTTTGTCCACGATCATCGAAGCGCTGGAGCCGAGACCCTCGGTAAGCCCCTTGAGGTAGTCCTGGCCGTAGTCGTCGTTCTGATAGAGCACGCCGATCTTGGCGTTGGCGTGGTTGGCAAGGACGTCCTTGGCGTAGATGCGCGCTTCGCCCTGGTAGGGCGGCTGCCAGCCGATCGTCCAGTTATGCATGCTGTAGTCGGCCATGAAAGTCGTGGCGCCGGTGGCCACGAACAGCTGGGGCACCTTCTTCGTGTTGAGGTAGTCGCGCACCGACGTCTGTGTCTGGGTGCCGAGTCCGCTGAACATCGCGAACACCTGGTCCTGCTCGACCAGCTGCTTGGTCAGCGTGACCGCGTTCGCCGGCGTGTACGCGTCGTCGAGGATCTTGAAGTTGATCTTCCTGCCGTTGACGCCGCCCTTGGTGTTGTTGATGTAGGTGAAGTACGCGTTCTCGGCGTTGGCGATCGTCCCGTACGCTGCGGCCGGACCGGACTGGGCGATCGTGTTGCCGAGCAGGATCGAGTTGCTGGTGATGCCGACGTCGGTGGCCGTGGTGGTGCCGCTGGAGCCTCCGCAGGCAGCCAGGGTCACGAGGAACGCCGCCAGCACCCCAAGCCGTGGTCCCTTACTTGCCATAGAACCTCCTCCTGTTTTTCTGTAGATGTATTTAAACAGTCTGGGGATCGGGCGGCATCTGTCCAGTCCCTCGATCACCCGCCCCGCGCAGCCGGGCCTGGAGGCGGCCATAGCCGGCGTATACGAGCCCGACGATCCCGTTGGGAGCGAAGATCATGATCACGATCAGCAGCGCCCCATAGGTGACCGCCGGCCCCGCCTTCTGGAAGGCGGAGGCGATCTGGGCCGGGATCCACGGCTGGGACGAAACGAACTGGCTGGAGATGATCGGCAGCCAGAAGGTGAAGATCCCGCCGACCAGGGGACCGGCGATCGAAGCGAGGCCGCCGATCACGGCCCCGACCAGGAGCTGGAACGACAGGGCCAGCGGGAAAGCGTCCGGGCTGACGAAGCCGCTCGTCATCCCGTACAGCGACCCGGCGACGCCGGCGTAGAAGGCGGAGATGCCGAAGGCCATGGTCTTGTACGCCGAGATGTTGATCCCAAAGGCGGCGGCGGCCACCTCGCGGTCGCGGATTGCCCGCATGGCGCGCCCTGGCCTATGCCGGACGATGTTCCAGGCGAACCAGAAAAGCAACAGCGCCAGGACAAGGGTCACGTAATAGAGCCACTGGTCGCTGGTCATCGCCGGCCCCCCGGTGACGGCGGCGAAAGCGTCCTTGGCGAACTGCGGCGGGTCGGGCGGGCTGATGAGGATGCCCTGGACGCCGCCGGTGAGCTCCACCGGCCGCTTGATGAGGCTTGGCGTCACGACCGCAAGCGCGAAGGTCGCGAGGGCGAGGTAGAGCGCTGAGAGCCTCAATGCGGGGATGCCAAGCAGAAACCCGACCACCCCGGTGAGTAGGCCGGCGATCGGAATGGTGACCAGGTAATTCACCTGATACCGATGGATGAGGATGGCGCTCGTGTAGGCGCCCACGGCCATCAGGGCCCCGTGACCAAGCGAGATCTGCCCGCTGTATCCGACAAGGATGTTGAGGCCCATGATCACGATGGCGAAGATCAGGACCTGGGTCCATTCGCTGCTCTGGAAGCTGCTGACCACAGTCGGCAGCCCGATGAAGAACAGGGCCACAACCAGCACGAGCCAGTACCTGGGCGGAGCGCTGCGCAGTCGCTGCATCAAACATTCCTGACGGTGGGCCGGCCGAACAGGCCGTTGGGCTTGATCACGAGCACCCCGACGATGATCGCCAGCGCGACTGCCAGCTGCAGGTCGCCGCCAACAAATGGGATGTAGGCGCCGGCGAGGTTGACGGTCACACCGACGATCAGGCCGCCGATGACCGCGCCCAACGGACTCTCGATACCGCCCAGGACGGCAGCCGCGAACGCGTAGATGATGATCGTCTGCATCATGTTCGGTTCCAGGAGAAGGATGGGGGCGACCATGATCCCCGACACGGCCCCCACCGCCGAGGCCAGGCCCCAGCCCAACGCGAGCATCCAGCTCACGCGGACGCCGAGGAGGCGGCTCGCCTCGGGGTGGTGCGCCGCGGCCCGCAGGGTGAGCCCGAGGGTCGTGCGCTGGAGCAACAGGTAGATGGCCACGAGCACGATCGTCGAGACCGCGATCACGCTGAGGTCCTGGTAGCTGGCGAACGCCCCGAGGATGTTGACGGTCCCGGGGGAGAAGGGGCTCGGAAAGGAGCGCGGCACGTATCCGAACAGGAAGCCTGCCGAGCCGTTGATGAGCGTGGCGAGCCCGAGCGTCACGATGACGAGCGTGAGCACCGGCGCGCGCTCGACAGGCCGGATGACCACACGTTCGACGATGATGCCCCCCGCAAACGCGATCGCGAGCGTCAGCGGGAAGGCGATCCAGAAGTTGATGCCGTGGCTGATGAGCGTGAACGCGAGGAAAGTCGCGAACATCGCCATCTCGCCCTGGGCGAAGTTGACCAGGCCCATGGCGTTGTAGATGAGCACCAGCGCCAGCGCCAGGCTGGCGAAGATGCCGCCGTCCGCCAGCCCGCTAACGACCTGCTGGGTGAACTCCTGCATCAATAACCGAGGTAAGACCTGCGCACCGATTCCTGGCCCTGGAGCTCGGCGCTCTTGCCGCTGACCGCGACCCGGCCCACCTCGAGCACATACGCCTCAGATGACATCTCCAACGCCAGGCGGGCGTTCTGCTCCACGAGCAGGACGGCGACGTGGTCGGACTGGTTGATGGTCCGGATGATCTCGAAGATCGATCGCACGACCATGGGCGCGAGCCCGAGGGACGGTTCATCGAGGAGCATCAGCCGCGGCTTCATGAGCAGCGCCCGCGCCACCGCCAGCATCTGCTGCTCGCCGCCGGACAGCGTGCTCGCGGAAAGGCGGCGGCGCTCCCGAAGCACGGGGAAGTATTCGAAGACCCGGTCGTAGTCCTTGCGGACCGCGTCCCGATCCTTTCTCTTGTGCGCCCCGAGGCGCAGGTTCTCGTCGACGGTCAGCTCGGTGAGGATGCCCCTCCCCTCGGGCACGTGGGCGATGCCCGAGCTCACGATGTCCTCGGTCGCCATCCGCCGCAGCGAGTGGCCTGCGAAACGGATGTCTCCCGTCCAGCGGAGGGCGCCCGTGATGGCGCGCAAGGTGGTTGTCTTGCCCGCCCCGTTGGCCCCGAGCAGCGAAACGATGCCTCCTTCAGGCACCTGGAGCGAAACTCCATGGAGGACCGACGTGGGCCCGTAGCCGCTGCGGACGTCCACGAGCTCCAGCAGATTCGCGGCGCCGGCTGTCATGCCGCCCCGAGGTACGCTTCGATGACGGCGGGGTTCCGCTGCACCTCGCTCGGGCTGCCCTCTGCGATCTTCTTGCCGAAGTCGAGGACGACCACGCGGTCTGAGATGCCCATGACGAACCCCATGTGGTGCTCGACCAGGAGCATCGTGACCCCCAGCTCGCCGTGCACCCGGCGGAGCAGCCGCGACATCCCATCGACCTCTTCGTGGCTGATGCCGCCGGCCGGCTCGTCCAGGAGGAGGAGACGGGGCCTGGACACCAGGGCTCGCGCCAGCTCCACGCGCTTCTGGGTCCCGAAGGGAAGGACGGCCACAGGGTGCGTGGCCAGCTGGGCGAGGCCGACGAAGTCGAGGATCTCGAGCGCGCGCTTGCGCGAGGCAGACTCGGCGCTGAGCGCATTCGGCAGGGGCACCGACGCTTCGAGCCATCCGCTGCGGGTCTTGATGTGATCGCCGACCAGCACGTTGTCGAGCACTGACATGGAGCGGAAAAGCGCCAGGTTCTGAAACGTGCGTGCGACCCCGTGCCGGATGACCTCGTGCGGCGCCATCCTCGTGACCGCCACGCCGTCGACCGTGATGGTGCCGGCGGACGGCCTGTAGACGCGTGTGATGATGTTGAAAAGGGTGGTCTTGCCGGCGCCGTTCGGCCCGATGAGGCCGACCACCTGGCCTTCCTCGACGGTGAAAGAAACCCGATCGAGGGCGACGACTCCTCCGAAGCGGACCGCAAGATCGCGCACCTCGAGGAGCGCCATTTCGCGCGTCAGTCTAAAGACGGCCGGGATTCTTGCCTAGTACGCACTGGGGTCGGGAGGCTCCGGCGCCTCGGGTGGCGCGGGTGGCCCGGCTTCGGCGTGGGGCTCGTCCGTGGGGTCGAAAGGCGCGGGCGGAGGCGGTAGGTCCGCGGGCGGCGGCACGATCTCGGGCGCCGAAGGCGCAGCCGGCGCTGCGGTCTCGCCTCGCGACGTGATCGGCCCGATGTCGGGGCGCGCGCTCCGGTGAACGACCGACGCGGCCGGCAGGACCGGTGTGCGCTCCACCCGCATGAGGAGCCAATACCCCAGGGCCGCGAGCAGCGCCAGGAGGCCGATGATCGGGAGGAAGACGAAGGGCGGCTTCGTGATCACGTCCAGGCCGCCGCCCCCTCCGTGGGTCGTCACCACCAGGGGGGACGGGATGGGGGTGGGCAATGCCGCCGGCGACTCGGATGCTTCCGGCGAGGGCGACGGGGAGGCGGCCGGCGTCGGCGTGGGGGAGCCTTGCAGCGTGAAGCTGGCGCACGGGTTCGGCGGCACGCTCGCGCACAGCCGGTGGACGCCGGGCGGGTCGCCTGGGAACGGCGTCACCCCCTTCGTGAAACCTCCGCTCGAGTCGGCGGTCACGCTGGCCGCGACATGGCTGGGGGTGTCCCAGTAGAGCGTGATGCTCTCATTGGCCAGGAACGATGACCCCGTGGCGGTGATGTGGGTGCTGGGTCCGCCCGCGGCGATGTCGAGCACGATGTTGGCCCCGATCGGTGTCGGTGTCGGTGTGGGGGTGGGTGATGGGGCCGGGCTTGGCGTCGGAGCTGGTGGAGGCGACGGCGCGGGTGTCGATGAGGGGCCCTGAGCTACGAGCACGAACCAGGCGGGGATGATGACCAGGAACCTGACGGACCTCACTCGAAGGGCGAAGGTTACCTCAGATGGGAGGCCAGGGGATCGACCATGCCGACGTCGGTTCCGGGAACCGCCACCGCGGATCCAGCACGCCGCGGAGCCGCCGGCGCAGCACGTCCACCTCTTGCGGGCTGAGCAAGCGGTCGAGCGTGCCGCCAAGGTCGCCCGACTGAAGGCTGGTCAGCGCGCGCTCCACGTCGCCGCAAAGGTCACCGGGCAGCGGCTCACCCGCGAAATTCCAGATGACCGTCCTCAACTTCTGATCGGTGTGAAACGTCAGGCCGTGGTCGATGACCCACACGTGGTCGTCGGCGTCGAACAGGCAGTGGCCCGACTTGCGGTCCGCGTTGTTGGTGATGACGTCGAACAAGGCGACCATCATCCAGGTGTCGCGAAACGCTGACTGCTCACCGAGGAAGTGACGGTTGTCGGCGTCTACGTAAAGCTGGACCATGCCCACGCCGTGCGGGGCGCGGCGGCGCACGACGGTTGGCGGGATGCGCGGCCAGCCGATGACCTTGCTCAGCTCGTACGCCGCGACCTCTCTCTTGTAGAGGGTCCCAGGCGGGAAGTCCCACAGGGGCGATTCGCCGCGCGCCGGCTTGTACACGACCTGCAGCCCGGCCGGCGGATGCGGCGCGAGGGTGGCCAGGAACGTGTAGTTGGACGCCCCATGCAGGACGCCCGCCAATCGCATCTCGGGCAGCTGGGCCAGCAGGCGCTCCGTCGCTTTGGGCGGGGGGTCAGAAGATCGGCCGGGCACCGTTGTTGACCGGGCAGGGATGGCCGGACGGATCCATGGGCAGGCCGCAGCGCGGGCAGAGCGGCCGGCCCGCGGTCAGCACGCTCTCGGCCTGCTTCGAGAAGGCCACGACCTGCTGGTGGCTGAGCCAGAACCGGACGCTGGGGGCTTCATTGCTGGCGGCCTCGTCGCCTGCAGCCCCCTCGCTGGCGACCAGGACGAACATGCGCCGGTCCTCGTGGTAACCCAGTCCCATCTCGCCGACCTGCCATTCCGGCTCGCCGGGCTGCAGCGTGGGGGGGACCGCGGCCGGCTCGGCCTCCTCGAGGCTCTGGGCGGCGATCATCTCGTGCAGCCGGACGACCAGGGCCTGGATCTGCGATTTCTCGCAGGTCAGCGTGAGGGTCCGCCCCAGGCCGCTCGCAAGGAGGAAGAACTGCCGCTGCCCCGGCCGGCCCACCGCCACGACGGCGATGTCGTCCACAGGGTCGAGCTCGAAGATGGGCATCCCCGAAAGACTACCGGTATGTGGTTTTGATGCCCAATGCATGGGGAACAAGATCTGGAGTTGACAATTGAAATACGCGCCCGTCGTGGCGCGGGAGGATGTACTGACAGATGCCGAAGACAGTAGGAATCGACCTGGGGACGACCAACTCGGTCATCGCCGTCATGGAAGGCGGGGAGCCGGTGGTGATCCCGAACGCGGAAGGTTCCCGCACCACGCCCTCTGTCGTCGCTTTCACGAAGAGCGGCGAACGGCTGGTCGGCACGCTCGCCCGCAGGCAGGCTGCCGTGAACCCCGAGAACACCGTTTACTCCATCAAGCGCTTCATGGGCCGCAAGTTCGGCGAAGTGGAGTCGGAGCGGAAGATCGTCCCGTACCAGGTCAAGCCCGGTAAGGACGACCGCGTCGTCGTCCACGTCCCCGCCGCGGACAAGGACTTCACGCCCGAAGAGATATCGGCGATGATCCTGCAGAAGCTGAAGACCGACGCCGAGGCCTACCTCGGCGAGAAGGTCACGGACGCGGTCATCACCGTGCCTGCCTACTTCAACGACTCGCAGCGGCAGGCGACCAAGAACGCCGGCCAGATCGCCGGCCTCAACGTGCTCCGCATCATCAACGAGCCCACCGCCGCGTCGCTCGCCTATGGCCTCGACAAGAAGGCCAACGAGACCATCCTGGTCTTCGACCTCGGTGGTGGCACCTTTGACGTTTCCGTCCTCGACGTCGGCGACGGCGTCTTCGAGGTCAAGGCCACCAACGGTGACACGCACCTGGGAGGCGACGACTACGACCGGCGGATCGTGGACTGGCTGGCCGAAGAGTTCAAGAAGCAGAACGGCATCGACCTGAAGTCCGACCGCCAGGCTCTGCAGCGCCTCACGGAGGCGGCGGAGCGCGCCAAGATCGAGCTCTCGAGCAGGCTCGAGACGACGATCAACCTGCCGTTCATCACTGCCGACCAGACCGGCCCGAAGCACCTCGAGATGACGCTCACCCGCGCCAAGTTCGAGTCGCTGACCGCCGACCTCACGGAGCGGTGCCGCGGTCCCTTCCTGGCTGCGCTCAAGGACGCCAACCTCACCCCACAGCAGATCGACGAGGTGGTTCTCGTCGGTGGCTCGACGCGAATGCCCGTCATCCAGGGGCTGGTCAAGAACCTGCTCGGTGGCAAGGAAGCCCACAAGGGAGTCAACCCGGACGAGGTGGTCGCCGTCGGGGCGGCCATCCAGGCCGGAGTGCTCAAGGGCGAGGTCAAGGACATCCTGCTCCTCGACGTCACCCCGCTTTCCCTCGGCGTCGAGACGCTGGGCGGAGTCGCCACCAAGCTCATCGAGCGCAACACCACCATCCCGACCTCGCGGTCGCAGGTGTTCTCCACCGCCGCCGACAGCCAGACATCGGTCGAGGTCCACGTGCTCCAGGGCGAGCGCGAGATGGCGCGCGACAACCGGACCCTGGGCCGCTTCCACCTCGATGGCATCCCACCCGCGCCGCGGGGCATGCCGCAGATCGAGGTGACGTTCGACATCGACGCCAACGGCATCCTCAACGTCAAGGCCCAGGACAAGGGCACCGGGCGTGAGCAGTCTGTGACCATCACTGCGTCTTCGACCCTGGCCAAGGACGAGGTCGAGCGCATGGTCAAGGAGGCCGAGCTGCACGCCGGCGAGGACCGCGCGAAGCGCGATGAGGTCGAGCTCCGCAACCAGGCGGACCACATGATCCACCAGGCGGAGAAGGTCATCAAGGACAATGCCGACCGGATCCCGGACGACGTCAAGACGGAAGTGAACACGAAGCTGGAGGCGCTGAAGAGCGCGGCCAAGGGCTCGGACACGAACGCGCTGCGCCGGCAGATGGACGAGTTCAACGAGGCCCTCCAGAAGATCGGCCAGCACATCTACCAGGGCGCCGGTACGGGGGGCGGGACCCCATCGTCATCGTCCGGGTCGGACGGTCACGAGTCCGGCGAGCCGAAGAAGGAAGAGGACGTCGTGGACGCGGACTACAGGGAAGTCAACTAAGACTTCGTCTTAAAGACCCGCCAAGAAGGGCTCGGACTTCGGTCCGAGCCCTTTTACTTTGTGGCGGTGGTTGCGTACCTTCGAGCCCGCCGGCGCCTGTGGCCCGCGGTCGGGCTGCTGGTCGGGCTGATCCTCATCGGCTGGGACCTGTGGCTCGCCGCGGGCATCTACATCTCCCAATACGCCGTTCGCAACGACTTCCGGCTCGCCTATGCCGCCGCGACCGTGGGGATCAAGAACGGCTACGCCCACCTCTATGACCTCGGCGCGCAAAAAGCGGCCATCGAGAACCTCGGCGCGGGCTTCAACCCGCAGCCGTTCATCTCGCCTCCGCCCCTGGCCTGGCTGGTCACGCCGCTGCTGCTGCTTCCGTTCGCGGCGGCGCTCGTGGCCTGGACCCTCCTGCTGCTGGCCGCGCTGGGCTTGACCTGGTACCTGCTCGCCCCGCCGGGGACATTGACGAGGGCGGCTCACCTGGCCCTGCTGCTCGGCGTCTTCCCGGTTGCCTTCGGCGTGATGGTCGGCCAGCCGGGGGCGCTGGTGGCGGCGGCTGTCGCGACCGCGTGGTGGCTGCTGCGGCACGACAGTCCCGCATGGGCAGGGCTAGCGCTCAGCCTGATCATCCTCAAGCCGCAGCTGGCCCTGCTCGTTCCCGTGTGCCTCCTCGTGTCGGGCCATGGGCGCACCTTCGGCGCCTGGCTTGTGGCCACGCTGTTCGTCGGCCTGGTCGCGCTCGCCCTTCTCGGTCCTGACGGCGTTGCTCGTTATCGAGACGCGCTCGCCCAGACCCAGACGCCGGCGTGGGACATCACGCGGCGTTATTCGATCTCCGGCCCGCTCGGGCTTGGCCCGGTGCTGACCGCGGCGCAGGTGGTGGTCGTGGCCGTCACCCTGGTCGCGGCCTGGCGGCATCGGCGCGATGGCCCCGAGGTGCCGATGGCTGCCGGCATCGTCGGCTCGCTCCTGGCCACGCCGTACCTGGGCTTCCAGGATTTCCTGATGCTGGTCGTGGCCGGCTGGCTCGTCCTGCGCGCCGGGGCGACGTCCTGGCAGGTCGGGCTGCTGGTCGTGGGCTACGCCCTGCTGCAGCTCGCGCTCGTGGTCCTCGCCCTACCGATCTTGCTCGCGGAGGCCCTGCTCCTCCTGTCAATGCTGCTGAAACCGCGGGCTCACCTGCCGGCGGGGCCGGCCGGTTCGTCGTAAGGGCATAAGCTCCCATTGGAGCCGACGGTGAGATTCGAACTCACGACCTGCCACTTACGAGGCGGCTGCTCTGCCAGCTGAGCTACGTCGGCATTTCCACTGCAGAAAGTTCCGTTTTGAGTGAGCGCCTAGGCTACCATCGAAAACGATGAGGACACTGGACGTGGAACGCTTGGCGGAGGGCGATTACGACCTCATCAAGCCCCTGCTCGTCGAGCTGCACCTGGGCGAGCAGGTCCACTATTCCGACCACCCGCAGCTCAGGCGCGAAGAGATCGAGGACCACCTGGCCACCGTGCCATCGACGTTTCGCGGCGAGAACGTGGTCTTCGCCGTCCGAGACGAGATCGGCGAGGTCATCGGCTTCTCCTGGATCGTCCTCTTCGATCCCGGCACCGGCCTCGAGGGAGAGGTCGCCGAGGTGTACGTGGCGCCCGAGCACCGGGGTCGCGGCGTCGGCGAGATCCTGGTGGACCAGGCCGTCCGCCTCTTCCGTGAGCGGCGGGTCACGCTCGGCTACGTCTGGACCCGGCCCGACAACCAGGCCGCCGTCCGGCTCTACCTCTCCAAAGGGTTCGAGCCCAACCGGCAGCTCGTCATGACCTGGTACCCGACGGACCAGTAGGCTCGACTCCTCCCGATACCTACACTCGGGGGGTGCAACCCGAGGCCCACGCCCCTGGCGATGTGCGTCCGGCCGGCCCGCCGCGGGCTCGAGGGGGCCGCTGGAGGCCGGTCCTCCAGGTCGCTTCGATCGTCGTCCTCACGGCGCTGGTGTCTGGCGGGGTGACCGTTGGCGTCCTGCAGCTGCAGTCGCGCACCAACCCGCAGTCCGTGAACCTGAGGTCGGGGGTGACGATCTCCGAGGATTCCGCCATCGTCCAGGCCGCCGCGAAGGCCAAACCCGCCGTCGTGAGCGTGGTGACGCAGCTGCAGCCGTCCGTGACCGCCGGCTCGGGTTATCTCGCCACGAGCGACGGCTACGTAGTGACCAACGTCCAGGTGATCGCCCATTCGAGCACGCTGGTCGTGCTGGTGCTCGGCGACGCCAAGGCGCACAAGGCGCGCCTGGTCGACTACGACTGCCAGACCGGGGTGGCCGTGATCAAGATCGACCAGGTCTCGAACCTGCCTACGCTTGCGTTCGCCGATCCGGCTTCGCTGGTCCAGGGCCAGGTTGTCGTCGCGGTCGGCGGCCCGCTGACCGGCGCGGCACTGCCCGGCCACATCAGCGCGCTTCACCGCGCGGTCACGGTGACAAATCCCGTGAGCTCGGACCAGAGCGTCGAGCTCGCCGACACCATCCAGATCGACGCCATCATCGATCCCGGCACCGCCGGGGGCCCGCTGCTCAACGTGGGAGGGCAGGTCATCGGCGTGTCGATGGCGGCCCAGGGCTCGAGCGGCGGATTCGGCCTCGCCGCCGCCGACGTCCAGGACGACGTGCAGCAGATCCTGTCGAGCGGCCAGCTGGTCGTGGCCTCGCTCGGCGCGACCGGCGCGATGCTGACCCAGCAGGCGGCCGCGCTCGCCGGCTTGCCCGAGGGCAGCAGGCTGACTGTCGTCGACAAGTCGGGACCAGCTGCCTCGGCCGGCCTTCAGGCCGACGACGTCATCACGCAGCTCGACGACGTCACGGTGGACGCCGCCCACCCCCTGCCCTTGCTGCTGCGCTCGCGATTTCATCCCAATCAGCGCGTGACCGTGACCTACTCGCGCGGCGGAGCCTCGACGCAGGTGCAGCTCACGCTGACCGGGGTGCACCCGAGCTGTTGACGAGCGAGCAGTCGGGGATGGGGATTCGACGCCGGATCGGCGAAGCACTGGCGCAGTCAGTGCGTGGGCTGGGGGTCGAAGGCGAGCTGCCCGACCTCGAGCTCGGCCGCGCGAAGGGCGCGGACCACGGCGACTATGCGAGTCCGGCCGGGCTCAAGCTCGCGCGTGTCCTCCGACAGCCGCCGGACCGGATCGCCGAGACGGTCGCGAAAACCATCACCGTCCCGCACGGTGCGGCCACGATCGAGGCCGTCAACGGCTACGTGAACTTCAGGCTGAAGACCGAATGGCTGCAGCGGCTGGTCGCTCAGGTCGCCGCGAGTGGACAGGGCTATGGGTCGACCGACCTCGGGCAGGGCGAGAGCCTCCAGGTCGAGTTCGGAAGCATCAACCCCACCGGGCCGATGCACATCGGCCACGGCCGCGGGGTGGTGCTGGGCGACTCGATGTGCCGGCTGCTCGAGTTCACCGGCCACCGCGTTCAGCGCGAGTACTACGTCAACGATCAGAACACGCAGGCGCGCCGGTTCGGAGCGTCCGTCTGGGCGCGGATGCACGGCGAGGAGCCGCCCGAGGGCGGTTACACCGGCGCCTATGTTACGGAGCTCGCCGAGATGGCCCGGCGTGAGCTGGGCGAGCTCGACTCGCTGCCGGTCGAGGAGGCGGAGGCAAAAGTCCGCGCATACGCCATCGGCGTGATGGTGGAGCGCATACGCGCCAGCGTCGCCCGGCTCAACGTGCGCTACGACGAATGGTTCCAGGAATCGCGCCTCTGGGAGGAGGGTCTGCCGCAGCAGGCGATCGAGCGCCTGCGCGAGTCAGGCTCGCTCAAGGAGCGCGAAGGGGCCCTGTGGTTTGGCGACGAGGACGATGAGGACGACCGGGTGGTGATCCGCTCCAACGGCGAACCGACGTACTTCGCGTCGGACCTTGGCTACCTGCTCAGCCGGTTTGAACGCCGTCACTTCTGGCGCGTGGTCGAGGTATGGGCCTCTGACCATCACGGCTATGTCGCGAGGATGAAGGCCGCCGCGGCCGCTCTCGGGATCGACCCCGCGGAGCTCGTGATCATCCTGCACCAGATGGTCAACCTCAAGGAAGGCGGCGCGGGCAACGCATCGAACAAGATGTCCAAGCGCGCAGGCCGGTTCGTCGAGCTGGACGAGCTGGTCGACAGGGTGGGCAGCGATGCCGTCCGCTACTTCTACCTGCTGCGGTCGCCCGACACGACCATCGAGTTCGACCTCGAGCTTGCGCTCACGCAGAGCAACGAGAACCCGGTCTATTACGCGCAGTACGCGCATGCGCGTCTGGCCAACGTCGAGGCTACCGCGCGCGAGCGGCACCCGCAGCTGCCGGAGCGAGTGGAAGTCTCGCTGCTGGTCCACCCGTTGGAGCTCGACGTCGCGCGCCAGCTAGCGTTCTGGCCCGAGGCCGTTGAAGATGCAACGCGACTCCTGGAGCCACATCGCATTCCTTATTACGTGAACGACCTGGCGACTGCGGTGCACCGCTTCTATCACTCCGGCAACGAGTCGAGCGAGTACCGCGTCGTTGTCGACGACCCGGAGCTCACGCGAGCGCGGCTGGAGCTGTGCCGCGCGGCGCGTCACACTTTGAAATCGGCGCTCGATCTCATCGGCGTGAGCGCCCCGGAAAGGATGTAAGGAGAGACCATTTGGACGTCACCTGGCTTGGCCATGGCTGCTTCCGGCTCCGCGGCCGCAGCGCCGCCGTCGTCACCGACCCGTACCCGCCAGCGATCGGCCTGAAGCTGTCGCGCATGGATGCCGACGTCGTCACGATCAGCCACGAGCACGAGAACCACAGCTACAGCCAGGTCGTACGCGAGGCCTACGAGATCCGCGGACCCGGCGAGTACGAGGTGGCCGGCGTCGCCGTCATCGGCCTGCCCACCTATCACGACGCGGAGAAGGGCGCCAAGCGGGGCCGCAACACCGTCTTCCTGATCGAGATCGACGACGTGCGCGTCTGTCACCTTGGCGACCTTGGGCATAGCCTCGACGACGCCGAGGCCGAGACGCTCTCTTCGGCGGACGTCCTGCTCGTCCCGGTCGGCGGGCATTCGGTGATCAACGCCGCCCAGGCGGCCGCGGTCGTGCGCCAGCTGGAGCCGCGTTACGTCGTGCCCATGCACTACTCGATCCCCGGGCTGAAGCTGGAGCTCGACCCCATCGACCGCTTCCTGAAAGAGATCGGTCTCACGGCCGGAGAGCCGCAGCCGAAGCTCGCCGTGCAGGCGTCCTCGGGCGATTACGAGACCAAGCTCGTGGTGCTGGAGCCGAAGGCCGAACCCAAGGCCTAGATGTCGCGTGGCGGGGCCGGGCGGGTTTATCCCGGCCGCAACTTTGTCCCTAGCTCACCATCGTCGCGGGGAGGATATTCAGAGAATCCCATCCCGGGGAAGGTGAGCAGCCCGTCGGCGAAGCCGACGGGCGATGAGCGGAAACCGCCGAGGTTTCCGCTCATACCTAAGCTCGTGGTGCTGGAGCCGAAGGCCGAACCCAAGGCGTAGGCGAGAACGCCGCGAAATGTTTATTAGCCGGGCTGACCCGGTAAGATTTGAAAAACCGCCCTGGAGGTCTCTATGTCGAAGTACGTTTTCGTGACCGGCGGTGTCGTCTCCTCGCTCGGCAAGGGGATCACTGCGGCGTCCATCGGGAACATCCTGAAGGCCCGCCACCTCAGCGTCTCCCTGCAGAAGCTGGACCCGTACCTCAACGTCGACCCCGGCACCATGAGCCCCTACCAGCACGGCGAGGTGTTCGTCACCGACGACGGCGCGGAAACCGATCTCGACCTCGGCCACTACGAGCGCTTCGTCGACGAGAACCTGACGGTCGCGTCAAACGTGACCACGGGCAAGATCTACCAGGAGGTCATCGCACGCGAGCGGCGTGGCGATTACCTCGGCGCCACGGTGCAGGTCATCCCGCACGTGACCAACGCCATCAAGGAGAAGATCCTTCGTGCCTCGCGCGACCCGCAGGTCGATGCGGTGGTGGTCGAGGTGGGGGGGACGGTCGGCGACATCGAAAGCCTCCCGTTCCTCGAGGCGATCCGGCAGCTCAAGAACGACGTCGGCCGCCAGAACGTCTTCTACGTGCACTGCTCGCTTGTTCCCGTCATCCGCGGGGAAGAGGCGAAGACCAAGCCCACTCAGCATTCGGTGCACGCATTGCGGGCCATCGGGATCCAGCCGGACGCGATCATCTGCCGCTCTGAGATGCCGATCGGCTCCGACCTGAAGGAGAAAATCGCGCTCTTCTGCGACGTGCCGCGGGAAGCTGTGGTCTCGGTTCCGGACGTCGACTCCATCTACGAGGTGCCGTTGATGCTCGAGGCTTCCGGCTTCGGCAAGGTGATGGCGAGGCATTTCGAGCTGGACGAGGTCGCGCACGCGCCCGAGAACGGCCCGTGGATCCAGCTGATCGAGCGCATCAAGCACCCGCGGGCGACGGTGCCCATCGCGCTCGTCGGCAAGTACGTCGCCCTGCCCGATGCGTACCTCAGCGTCATCGAGTCCTTGAAGCATGCGGGCGTCCATCACAACCTGGCCGTGGAGATCCGCTGGGTTTCGTCCGAGAAGCTGGACGCGGGCGACACCTCTCCGCTGATGGGTGTCGCGGGGATCGTGGTCCCCGGAGGGTTCGGCTATCGCGGCATCGAGGGCAAGGTGCAGGCCTCGCGGTACGCCAGGCACAACCGCATCCCGTACCTCGGCCTCTGCCTCGGCATGCAGTGCGCCGTCATCGACTTCGCGCGAGAGGCGCTCGACGCGCCCGATGCGAACTCCACGGAGTTTGCGGCGTTCACCTCGACGCCCGTGATCGACCTCATGCCCGAGCAGAGGAACGTCGACCAGATGGGCGGCTCCATGCGGCTGGGCCTGTACCCCTGCAAGCTGGTGCCGGGCACGCTCGCGCACAAGGCCTATGGCGAAGAGGTCGTGTACGAGCGTCACCGCCACCGCTTCGAGTTCAACAACGAGTACCGCGAATCGCTCGGCGAGGCGGGCATGGTGTTCAGCGGCGTGTCGCCCAACGGCAGGTTGGTGGAGATCGTCGAGCTTGCGGACCACCCCTGGTTCGTCGCCACGCAGTTCCACCCTGAGTTCCGATCGCGTCCCAACCGCGCGCACCCGCTGTTCCGCGACTTCGTGCGTGCTGCGTTCCTGCAGAGCGGCATCGACCAGATGGAGCTCCGCCCCGCGGAGCTGCTCGAAGAACCGGAACTCGGCTAGGGAATCAGGGACTCGATGCAGGACCCCTCACGAAGCTATATCGACGTGCGCCGCGAGCTCGCCCTCGAGCTCGTCCATGCGACCGAGGCCGCGGCCCTCGCGTCCGCGCGCCTGCTCGGCCGTGGCGATGAGGAACGGGTTCACGAGGTTGCGGGCGAGGCCATGCGCCGGATGCTCGACGAATCGGGCCTGTCGGGCAGCGTGGTCCTGGGGTCGCGAAACGATCCCATCCTGCCGCCGGGGACCTCTCTGACCGGCGGCCAACCTCGGTTCGACTTCGGATTGTTGCCGGTCGAGGGCGCGGGCCAGGTGGCGCGCGGATATGCCAACGCGGTCTCCATCGCGGCCGCCGTCGATCCGGGCGGCTTCGCCCAGCTGCCTGGGATCTGGTACGCGGAGAAGATCGTCGCCGGCCCGGCTGCTCGAGGCGCGGTCGACCTCGACGACCCGATCGCCGACAACCTGCGCCGCATCGCCTTTGCGCGCGACGCGCGCGTCCAGGACCTGACCGTCGCCATCCTCGACCGCCCTCGCCACCAGGAGCTCATCGCCGAGGTCGCCGCCGTGGGCGCGCGGATCATGACCCTGGAGGAGGGGGACATCGCCGGTGCCGTGATGGCGGCAATGCCGGGCACAGGCGTCGACGCGGCCATCGGGATCGGCGGTCTGCACGCGACGCTGGTGGCCGCATGCGCCGTGCGCTGCCTGGGCGGCGCCCTGCAGGCGAGGTTATGGCCCCGGAACGACGAGGAGCGAGCCCTCCTGGGCGAGTCGGCTTCGCGCGTGTATAGCGTCGCCGAGCTCGTGCCCGCGGCCGAGGTCGCCGTCGCCATCACCGGGATCACCGGAGGCCAGCTCCTGCCGGGGGTCCTGTTCGGCAGCGGTTACGCCGAATCGTCCTCGCTGCTGATGTCGAGTCGCCAGGCGACCGTGCGCCGCCTGACCACCCGTCACCACACGGTGGGTGAATCCAGCTGATCCCCTCGGCGGGTAGTTCGGATTAGGCGGCCACTGGCCTGGGTATCAACAAGAACGAGATGGAAGAGAGGAAACCGCCGTTCCCGCCGGGGGCTGGACAGCTGCCACCGCCGCCCCCTCCCTACCAGGTGACGGCCGACATCCCGGCCCAGTCGCCGTACCACTACTCGCCCACGCCCCCCAAGCGGCGCAACGGCGGCATTGCCAGCGGCCTGGTCGCCGCGCTTGCAGCAGCATGGGCTTACGGCAAGTACGTGATCCTGCTCGCCTTCAAGGTGCCGGCGCTGGCCACCGTGGGCTCGGCTCTCATCAGCGTGGCTGCTTATGCGGTCTGGGGAGGCCCGTGGTTTGCCATCGGTCTCGTGCTGATGATCTTCGTGCACGAGATGGGCCACGTCGTCGAGATTCGCCGCCAGGGCATGGTGGCGACCGCGCCCATCTTCATCCCCTTCGTCGGCGCGGCCATCTTCCAACGATCGCACCCGACGGATTCCATCAAGCAGGCGCAGATCGGTTTCGCCGGACCCCTGGCGGGTACGTTGGGGGCGACCGCGGCGTTGGTCCTGTACCAGTCGACCCACTGGGAGGTGCTGCTGGGCTGGGCCTACATCGGGTTCCTGATCAACCTGTTCAACCTCATCCCGTTCGGCATGCTCGACGGCGGCTGGATCCTCGCCCCGGTCTCGAAGTGGGTCCAGGTAGCGGGGCTCGCGGTCCTGGTGGGCCTGTTCCTCGCCCAGCTCGTCAGCCCGATCGTGATCATCCTGTTTCTCATCGGCATCCCGATGGTCTTCCAGAGGTTCCGCAACCCCGCGCTGGACGCCCAGCTCACGTCGGGGCCGGCGACCAAGCGCTATGCGATCGGAGCGGCCTGGCTCGGCCTGGTCGTGTACCTGGCCTTCGCCCTGTTTCAGACCGACGCCCTGCTACATTCGATCGTTCGGTAAACTCACTCACCTGGAGCCAAGACATTGAAAGCACAGATTCATCCCACCTACTACGAGGACGCGGTCGTCACCTGCGTGTGCGGGAACACGTTCACGACCGGGTCGACGCGTAAGGAGCTCAAGACCGAGATCTGCTCGGTGTGCCATCCGTTCTTCACCGGTACGCAGAGGATCGTGGACACGGGCGGCCAGGTCGAGCGCTTCCGCAAGCGGGCGGCGAAGACCCGCAGCAACTAGATGCCGGAGGCGGAATCTTCCGCTTCGGTCACGGGCAGTGACTCGCCCCACCCGGCCGCTAAGGCGGCCGACCTCCCCGCGCGGCGGGGAGGCGACCCATTCTTTTATGGAGGCCAGGCGGTCATCGAGGGCGTGATGATGCGCGGGCGGCGCCAGTACGCAGTCGCGGTGCGCCTGCCCAACACGAAAGAAATCGTCGTCGACCGCGGTGAGCTCAAGGCGGCGATATACGTCCACCCGTTCTGGAAGCTCCCGTTCGTACGCGGTCTGGCTTTGATCGGCGAACAGCTGCACCTCGGCATGAAGTCGCTCATGTGGTCGGCGAACATGAATGCCGGGAGCCAGGGGGTCCAGATCGGCAAGAAGGAGATCCGCAGCTCCGTGGCGGTCGCCGGCGTTTTTGCGCTGCTCCTGTTCTTCGGCCTGCCGCTGGTGCTCGCCGGCCTCGCGGTGCATCGAAGCGGCAACTTCGAATTCGTCCTCGTCGAGGGGATCATTCGGGTGGGCCTGGTCCTCGGCTACCTGTCGCTGATCGCGCTCCTTCCCGATGTGCGGCGCGTGTTTCAGTACCACGGCGCCGAGCACAAGACCATCAACGCCTATGAGTCGGGATGGCCGCTCGAGGTCTCGTCGGTCCGGCGCGCCAGCCTGCTGCACCCGCGCTGTGGCACCGGCTTCCTGCTCGTGGTGCTGGTCGTCAGCGTCGTCGTCTTCTCCGTCGTGGCCCTGTTCAACCCCAACTGGTTCTGGTTGGTCATGAGCCGCGTCCTGGCGATCCCGCTCATCGCCGGCGCGGGTTTCGAGCTCATCCGCTTCATGGCCCGCCACCGAACCAATGCAGTCGTGAAGGTGCTCCTGCTCCCGGTCCTGGGGACCCAGAAGTTCACGACCCGCGAGCCGACGGACGACATGCTCGAGGTCGCGATCGTCGCCTTCAACAGCGCCCGGGAGGGTGAGGAGGACACGGCCGGAGAAGCGGCGTGATCGATCGGCTCGAGGCGATCGCTCGCCGCTATCGCGAGATCGAGTCTGAGATGGCCCGCCCTGAGGTCGCGTCCGACCACGCCCAGCTGACCAGGCTCGCGCGCGAGCAGCGATCGCTGCGCGAGATCGTCGAGGCGTATGACGGCTACCGGAAAGCGCGCAGCGAGATGGAGTCGGCGCGCGAGATGCTGAAGCACGAGAAGGACCCCGACATGCTGGAGTATGTGCGGTCCGAGGAACGGCGCGCGGCGGCCCAGCTCGCCGCACTCGAGGAGCGCCTCAAGGTCCTCCTGCTGCCCAAGGACCCGAACGATGACAAGGACGTCGTGGTCGAGATCCAGGGCGCCGAGGGCGGTGACGAAGCCGCGCTGTTCGCGGCTGACCTCTTCCGCATGTACACGAAGTGGGCCGAGAGGAAGGGCTGGAAGGTCGAGGTGGTGGAGTCGTCGCCGACGGGTATGGGCGGGTTCGACAAGATCGTGTTCGAGGTTCACGGCCATGGCGCCTATTCGCAGCTGAAGTACGAGGGCGGCGTCCACCGCGTCCAGCGCGTGCCCAAGACCGAGGCGCAAGGCCGCATCCACACGTCCGCGGCGACGGTCGCTGTGATGCCGGAGGCAGATCCCGTCGAGGTCGAGATCAAGCCGGAGGACCTCGAGATCAAGACCTCGACCTCGACCGGACCTGGTGGGCAGAGCGTCAACACCACTTACTCCGCCATCCGCATGACCCATAAGCCGACCGGGCTGGTCGTGAGCATGCAGGACGAGAAGTCGCAGCTGCAGAACAGGGAGAAGGCACTGCGCGTTCTTCGCGCTCGCCTTTACGACCTGAAGCTCGCCGAGCAGCAGGCGGCGATCGGGGCGCAGCGGCGCGGCATGGTCGGGAGCGGCAACCGCTCCGAGAAGATCCGCACGTACAACTTCAAGGAGAACCGCGTCACCGATCACCGCATCAAACTGACCCTGCACAAGCTCGACCAGGTGATGAACGGTGACCTTGACGAGCTGGTCGCCGCCCTTGTCAACGCCGAACGCGCGGCTCAGCTCAACGGCGGTAGTGCAGCCGCGAATTGACCGTCATCGAGGTCCTCAAAGCAGCCTCGGGGCATCTCCAGAAGCACGGATCTGACTCGGCGCGGCTGGATGCGGAAGTGCTGCTTGCGCAGGCCCTTGGCATGCGCCGTCTCGATCTCTATCTGCAGTTCGACCGGGCGCTGTCGGATGACGAGCTCAGCGACTATCGCGACCTGACCAAACGCCGCGCCCGCGGCGAGCCCGTCGCCTACCTCGTCGGCCACAAGGAGTTCATGGCCCTCGACTTCGAGGTGACGCCCGCCGTGCTCGTGCCCAACCCCGACACCGAGGTGCTGGTCCAGCGCGCGGTCACGATCGCGCGCCAGGCCGACCGTCCGCTGCGCGTCGCGGACGCCGGCACCGGGAGCGGCTGCATCGCGATCGCGGTTGCGCATTACGCGCCTGCGGTCGAGGTGTGGGCGAGCGACACCAGCGGCGAGGCTCTCGAGGTCGCTTCGCGGAACGTGGTCCGTCATGGTCTCGCGGATCGCGTGCATCTCGCATGCGGTGACCTTCTCGATCCCCTGCCGGGGACTTTCGATCTCGTTTGCGCGAACCTGCCCTATGTCGCCGCCGGCGCCAATCTCCCGGCAGAGGTGACGGCTCAGCCGGCCGCCGCGCTGTTCGCCGGGCAGGACGGCGCGGCGCTCCTGGTGCGCCTGGTCGCAGCGGCCCCGACCCGCCTCAACCCGGGAGGCAGGGTCCTCGTCGAGGTGGACCCGTCGATCGTTCCGGCCGTCGTCGAGGCCGTGGGACGAGCTTTCTCGAACCACGACGTTCATCGCGACCTCGGCGGCCGCGAGAGGGTCGTCGAAGCGTGGTCCTCCATCTCCACGAACTCAGAGCCTTCGGCGTGAGTTCGCGGGGGCCCCTGTCATTGAAGCCGACGAGGGCCGGGCTCACACGCGCCGCCAACCTGCTGCGCAGCGGCGGCGTGATCGCGTTTCCGACCGACACCGTCTACGGCCTGGGCGCGGCGGCCGACGACGAGGTGGCCCGCCGCCGCATCTACCTCATCAAGGGGCGGCCCGTCGGCCTGCCGCTGATCCTCATGGCGGCGGCCGAATCGCAGCTGGAAAGCTTCGTGCACATCGACAGCCGCGCCGAGGAATTCATCCGGCGCTTCTGGCCGGGTCCACTGACCGTCATCCTTCACGCCAGGGGCGGGGGCACGCTGGGCGTGCGGATTCCGAAACACAAGGTGGCTCTCCAGCTCCTGCGCGCCTCCGGGCCGCTCATGACCACGAGCGCAAACCTTCACGGCAAGGAGCCCGCCATGAATGCGGGCGAGGCCGGTGCGCTGCCGGGGATCGCGGCGATCCTCGACGGCGGCGCCGCTGCCGGAGGGGTGGCGTCGACCGTCCTCGACCTCACCGGCCCCGAGCCGCACGTCCTGCGGAATTCAAGCGGCAGTCGGAGACGCTGGAGCTGATCGCCTCCGAGAACCTCACGAGCCCCGCCATCCTCGAAGCCCTGGGGACGCTGCTCACCAACAAGTACGCCGAGGGATATCCGGGCCGCCGTTATTACGGGGGCACGGGCGAGGTGATCGACAAGATCGAGTCCCTCGCGGTCGATCGGGCCAAGACACTCTTCGGCGCCGACTACGCGAACGTCCAGCCGCATTCGGGGTCGCAGGCCAACGCCGCCATCTACATGGCGGTGTGCGAGCTCGGCGACAAGGTGATGGGCATGGACCTCTCGGCCGGCGGCCACCTGTCCCACGGCAGCCCGGCCAACTTCAGCGGCAAGTTCTACGAGATCCATTCATATGGCGTCAATCGCGAGACCGAGCTCATCGATTACGACGCCATGGAGAAGATGGCCGAGCAGGTGCTGCCGAAGATGATCATCGGCGGCTTCTCCGCCTATTCGCGCATCGTCGACTGGGCGCGAATGCGGCAGATCGCGGACTCGGTCGGCGCCACGTTCGTCGTCGACATGGCCCACGTCGCCGGGCTCGTCGCGGGCGGCGTGTACCCCTCGCCGGTCCCGCACGCGCCCATCATCTCGACCACGACGCAGAAGACGCTCCGCGGCGCATGGGGGGCGATCATCCTGTGCGACGACGAGCACCAGAAGGCGATCGACTCCGCGGTGTTCCCCGGCATCCAGGGCGGCCCGCTGATGCACGCGATCGCCGCCAAGGCGGTGTGCTTTGGCGAAGCGCTCAAGCCCGACTTCAAGGTTTACTCGAAGCAGGTGGTCGTGAACGCGAAGGCGATGGCAGCGCGGTTGATGGAGCGCGGGCTGAGGCTTGTCAGCGGCGGCACCGACAACCACCTGATGCTCATCGACCTGCGCCCGCAGAAACGCACCGGAAAGCAGGTCCAGGACGTCGCCGACACGGTGGGCATCACGCTCAACCGCAACTCGATCCCATACGACGAGGCGTCGAAGTTCAACCCGAGCGGCGTTCGCGTCGGCACCCCGTTGGTGACCACACGCGCCATGCGCGAGCCGGAGATGCTGGTCATCGCCGACTGCCTCGCCGACCTCATCGAGCGCATCGACGATCCCGCGGTGCTCGATTCGGTGCATGAGCGCGCGCTGGAACTTTGCCGGAAGTTCCCCGTCCCTTATTCGATGGACTGAGGGTTCCGGTGAGCGACTTCTTCAGCGTCACTTTCCTGGAGACCCTGCGCGACAAGGTCCTCCCAGGGCTGTGGCCGCTGCTCGCGGCGATGGTGGTCTGCGCGCTGCTGGTGCCGGTCGCGATCCGGGTCTCACGGCGGACGGGCCTGATGGCGGTGCCGGGAGGTCGTCACGCGCATGCGCAGCCGACGCCGCTCCTCGGGGGTCTCGCGATGTTCGTGGGCTTCGCGATCGCCGTCGTGGTGTTCGTGCCGTCCAGCGTCACGAGGACTGGCGTGCTGGTCGTCTCGGGCCTGGCCGCGGTGCTCCTGATCGCGGACGATCGCTGGCAGGTGAGTCCAGGCCTCAAGTTCGCCTTCCAGCTCCTGGTCGCGCTCGTGGCGGTGGCCGCCTTCGGATTCGTGATCAGCTACTTCGGGCTCCCGGGCCCCAACGGCAGGCCAACCCTCGTCGAGCTGGGTTGGCTCGCGATCCCGGTGAGCCTGGTCTGGATACTCGGGATGCAGAACACGGTCAACTTCCTGGACGGTGTGGACGGCCTTGCCGCCGGCGTCGTCCTCATCGTCGCGCTGACGCTGCTCATCGCCGCCGCAGGCAAGGATCAGATCACCGTGGTGGAGCTTTCCGGCGCCCTGGCGGGCACGTGCGCGGGCTTCCTGCTGTTCAACTTCAACCCCGCGCGCATCTTCATGGGCGACTCGGGCTCGCACTTCCTGGGCGCGGCTCTGGCCGTGATATCGATCATCGGCGTCGCCAAAGTCGCGGTGGCGTTTGCCCTCGCGGTCCCGATCCTCGCGTTGGCGCTTCCTATCGCCGACACCGCCTGGGCCATCCTCAGGCGGCGCCGGATTCGCGCCTCCGTCGCGAGCGCGGACCTGGAGCACCTCCACCACCGGCTCCAGGCCTTCGGGCTCAATGCCAGACAGACCTGCTACGTGTTCTATGCGGTGACAGCGCTCCTCGGGACGATAGGCCTGATGATCTTCGGCCACCGCCGCATCCTTGCCGTGGTGCTCGTGGCGGGGCTGGTGCTGGCGTCCACGGTCGCGGCCGACCGGCTGCAGAAGGCGGGCCTGCGCATCCCCGCGCCGTTCCTGCGCCGCCTCTTGGCCGAACCCGGTTCCCGGTAGGATTAGCTCGGGCATGGCACGCCCCTCCAGTCCCGGTCCGACAGGGGCCGACATGGCCGGGATCGGGATTTACTTCGCGGGTGCCGCTCTGCTGCCCATCATCGGAGGCGTCTTCCTGGACGGCGTTTTCCATACGTCGCCTGTTTTCGTGATTATCGGACTGGTCGTGGGCCTGGCGGCAGGCGGCGCGGCCATATGGTTGAAGGTGAGGGAGTTCACGCGGTGAAGCTGGGGTCCGTCGCGCGCGACACGGTCGTCGCCTCTGCGGCCTTGGCCACGATCATCGTGCTCGTCGCAGGCGCCGCCGGCGACCTCTTGCTTGGCCTCGGTGTCGCCGCCGGCCTCGTCATCGGATCCTTCAACGGCCACCTCGTCGCCGGCACGCTCGGAACGGGAGCGCCTTTCGTGGCCTCGAGCCTGGTCAGGATGGCGGTCGTCAGCGCGATCGCGATCCTTGCGGCCGTCCTGCTCGGCACCGCGGTATGGGCAGTGCTCATCGGTGTCGGAGCCGCGCAGATGATCATGGTGGCGGCGGGAGTTCGGCAGGGCCTGCGCGCGTGATCCACATGGACGGGGCCGCCCCAGGCACGCACCCGACCATCGACCTCGGGTGCGGGACGCTCTGCACCCTCAACTACGACAGCGTCATATCGAGCGCCCTGGCCGTCGTGGTCACGCTGGGTGTCGCGTTCTGGCTTCGCTCTCAGCTTCGAGAGGGCGAGCCCACAAAGGTCCAGGCCATCTTCGAATGGGGCTACGACCAGCTGCGCTCGCTCATCAGGACCAATGTCTCTGAGGACGCCCTCTTCATCATCCCGCTGGCGATGACCCTCTTCCTGTACATCCTGGTCGCCAACTGGATCGAGATCCTGCCGCTCGGGCTCTTCCCCGTCTTGCACGGCGCCAACGCCGATTTGAACCAGACGCTCGCGATGGCGCTGATCGTCATCGGGGTTGTGCAGTGGTACAGCATCCGGGTCCTCGGATGGCGGGGCTACCTGCGTCGTTTTACAAAGCCTTTCGAGCTCCCGATCTGGGGACGCGCCATCTACACGCCCCTCAACATCCTGGAAGAGCTCGTCAAACCGGTCACCTTGTCGCTTCGACTCTTCGGCAACATCTTCGCCGGCGCGGTGATGATCGGCCTCATCGCAAGCTTTGGGATGCTCTCGCTGCCTGGGGTCGGCACCGTCGGAGGAACGGTGCTCGGTACGGTCCTTCTGGCGCTCTGGAAAGCGTTCGACGTAATCTTCATCGGCTTCATCCAGGCGTTCATCTTCATGCTGCTGACGGTCATCTATTTCGGTGCCGCCCGCGAGGGTCTCGAGCACGAACACCATTAAGGAGGGGTTACATGACTGACCACGGACTCGAGCTTGCCGGAGCCCTCATCGGGTTCGGCCTTCTCATGGGACTCGGTGCGGTAGGCGCCGCGTTCGGTGACGGCCTCGCCGGCAACGCATTCATCAGCGGTGTCGCGCGACAACCTGAAGCCCAGGGCCGCATGATCCCCTGGCTGTTCACCATCGTCGGCCTCGTCGAAGCGATGTATTTCATCAACCTCGCCTTCGGGTTCGTCTTCTTGAGCCAGGTCCACTGATGGTCTTCCTGGCGGGAACTGCCGGCGTCATCGACATCAACGGAACTGTGATCGTCGAGCTGATCACGTTCCTGGTCATGATGGCCGTGCTCGCCCGCTACGTGTACCCGGAGGTCGTCCGCCTGGCGGAGGCTAGACAACGCCAGGTGGCCGACCAGTTGAAGAGCGCCGAGAAGGCACGCGCTGATGCCGAGGCCGCTCTCAAAGAAGCCGCGGCGAAGCTGGACGACGCGCGAAGGACGGCCCAGGGCGTGATCGACGCCGCGGGCAAATCAGCGGAGCAGCTCCGCCAGGACCTCAAGCAAAAGGCGGAGGAGGAAGCGCGTCGAATCCGCGAGTCCACGAGCAAGGAGATCGAGGCCGAGCGCGAGCGGGCCATCCATTCGGTGCGGAACGAGGTCGCGGGCCTCGTGGTCGCGGCGACCGAGAAGGTGATCGGGGAGACCCTCGACGTGACCAAGCACAAGCAGCTGATCGACAGGGCCATAGAGGAGGTTGCGAGTGGCGACGGCCGCCGCTAAGAGGTACGCGCAGGCGGTCTTCGAGCTGGCCTCACAGGAGGGGCAGGTCGAGGATTGGCGGCGCCACCTGGCGGCGATCAAGGACCTTGTCGGTGATCCCGCAGTGGCCGACGTGCTGAAGAACCCGACCATCTCCGCCTCGCGCCGCATCGAGCTGATCGCAGCACCGGGTTTCCTCGACCCTGAGGCGACGAACCTGGTCAGGATGCTCGTGGAGTCGGGGCGGGTCGACCAGGCCGCCGGCATCCTCGACGAGTACGATGCGCTCGCCGACGAGGCCGCAGGTCGCGTGCGCGCGACGGTCACGACCGCGGTCGAGATGTCGCCCGACGAGCAGGCCCGGCTCGGCAGCGGCCTGTCGCGCCGCCTCGGCAAGGATGTACGCGTATCGGCCATCGTCGATCCGCGGATCCTTGGCGGCCTCAAGCTCCAGTACGGCGACCACCTCGTCGACGTCAGCCTTGCCTCCCGTTTACAGCAGCTGCGCCGCCGCCTGGCGGACGCGACCTAGGAGTAGGGAAGAGTGGGAATCAGCACCAAGGAGATCTCCGAGGTCATCAAGGAGCGGCTCAAGGATTTCGATGCCAAGCTGGTGGCGATGGACGTGGGGCGCATCGTCGCCACCGGTGACGGCATCGCCCAGGTCTATGGCCTGCAGAACGCGATGGCGAGTGAACTGCTCGAGTTCCCTCACGACACGTACGGCCTTGCCCTCAACCTCGAGGAGGAGCAGGTCCGCGCGGTCATCCTCGGCGACTTCGGGCACCTGCACGAGGGCGACGAAGTCCGCACCACAGGGCGTCTCCTCGAGGTCCCCGTCGGCGAGGAGCTGATCGGCCGTGTCGTCAACCCTCTCGGCCAGCCCATCGATGGCAAGGGCCCGATCAAGACCTCGAAGACCATGCCCCTCGAGAAGATCGCGCCCGGGGTCATCACCCGGCAGCGCGTCGACAGCCCGGTTCAGACAGGGATCAAGGCCATCGACACGATGATCCCGCTGGGTCGCGGCCAGCGCGAGCTGATCATCGGGGACCGCTTCACGGGCAAGACCACCGTGCTGCTCGACACCATCATCAACCAGCAGGGCAAGGACCTCATCTGCGTGTATGTCGCCATCGGTCAGAACGCGGCGTCTATCGCACGCGTCGCGGCCACTCTCGAAGAGAACGGCGCGATGGGGTACACGATCATCGTCGCGGCGACCGCGTCCGACCCGGCCTCCCTCAACTTCATCGCCCCTTACGCCGGCTGCGCGATGGGGGAGTACTTCATGGAGCAGGGCAAGGATGCCCTCTGCTGCTACGACGACCTGACCAAGCAGGCATGGGCGTATCGAGAGCTGTCGCTGACTCTGCGCCGGCCGCCGGGCCGCGAGGCGTACCCGGGCGACGTGTTCTACCTTCACTCGAGGCTGCTCGAGCGGGCGGCGAAGATGAACAAGGCGCATGGCGGCGGTTCCCTCACCGCTCTTCCCGTCATCGAGACGCAAGCCAACGACGTTTCGGCCTTCATCCCGACCAACGTCATCTCGATCACGGACGGGCAGATCTACCTTCAGTCCGACCTGTTCAACGCCGGCCAGCGCCCGGCGCTGAACGTCGGCATCAGCGTCTCCCGCGTCGGCGGCGACGCCCAGACGAAGGCCATGCGCCAGGTCGCGGGCCAGCTCCGGCTCGACCTCGCGCAATACCGCGAGCTCGCGGCCTTCGCGCAGTTCGCATCCGACCTCGACACCCAGACCCGCAACCAGCTCGAGCGCGGGGCTCGCCTGACCGAGCTGCTGAAGCAGGACAAGTACCAGCCGGTGCCGCTCGCCGAGCAGGTCGCCGTGATCTACGCCGGGACGCAGGGCCATGTCGACAAGGTGCCGGTGGCGCGGGTGAAGGAATGGGAGGCCGCGTTCGTCCGCTTCTTGAGGGGCGAAAGGCCGGGCGTGCTGGCTGCCGTCGACGAGCAGAAGGCGCTCGACGACAGCTTGTTCGATCGCCTGAAGGCCGCGATCTCGACGTTCAACCACCAGTTCGGGGTCGAGGGCTACAGCGAGGTGCCCGACCCGGCCCCCCCTGCCGGCTCGGCTCCGCCCACCCGGCCTGCGGCCGACCTCCCCCCGAGCGGGGATGGGAAAAAGCCCAAGCCGCCACCTCGGAAGAAGGCCTCGAAGTAATTGCCCGCATACAGGGACATCGTCCGCCGGATCGACAGCATCAGGAACACGCAGAAGATCACCAAGGCCATGCAGGTGGTCGCCGCGACGAGGCTGCGGCGCGCGCAGGCGGCGGTGCAGGCGACCCGGCCGTATGCCGAGAAGATGCTCGAGGTCCTGCAGACGGCGGGCGAGCGCGCAACCGAGTACAAGCACCCGTTCCTGGTCAGGCGCGAGGGCAAGCGCGCGGTCCTCATCCTCGTCACCACCGACAAGGGGCTCGCCGGCGCGATCAACGTCAACAGCATCCGCGCCGCCACCCGCTACATGGCCGAGAACTACCCGGAGCAGCCGAAGTACGTGACGCTCGGGCGCAAGGGCCGCGATTTCCTCCTGCGCTTCCGACGCGATGTGATCGCGGACACCAGCGGCCTGCCCGACCGGCCGTCCATCGCCGCCATCCTCTCGGGCGTCGCCGTCGCGCTCGAGGAGTACACCAAGGGCAACGTCGATGCAGTCCTCCTCTGCTACGAGAAATGGATCTCGACCCTCAAGCAGGAGCCGGTCGTGCGCGTCCTGATCCCGGCTGAGATTCCCGAGCGCGAGAAGGATGCCGGTCCGCGCGCGGACTACATCTACGAGCCCGACCCCGAGTCGGTCCTCGATGCGCTGCTTCCGCGCTACGTGGAGACGCAGGTCTACCAGGCGGTGCTGGAGAACAAGGCCAGCGAGTACTCGGCCAAGATGATCGCCATGCAGAACGCGACCAAGGCGGCGGGTGACTTCATCGACAACCTGACGCTGTTCGCCAACAAGGTTCGCCAGGCCGGTATCACGACGGAGCTGATGGAGATCGTCGGCGGTGCGGATGCGATGCGGGAAGCGGGTTGAGACGGATGAAGGAGACGCATGGCTGACACGAAGAAGCGCACGGCCGACACAAAGAAGAAGACGCGCGAAGGCAAGGTGAGCCAGGTCATCGGCGCCGTCGTCGACGTCACGTTTCCACCGGGCGAGCAGCCCGAGCTGTTCGAGGCGCTGGAGGTCCACACGGGACAGGGCAAGATCGTCGTGCTCGAGGTCGCCAGCGCGATCGGCAACAACATCGTGCGGTGCATCGCGATGGACTCAACCGACGGCTTCCGCAGGGGCGACAAGGTGGTCGCCACAGGTGGGCCGATCGCGGTGCCGGTGGGCGTCGAGACCCTGGGTCGCCTGTTCAACGTCATCGGCGCCCCCATCGACGACGAGCCGGCGCCGGAAGGAGTGACCCGGTGGCCGATCCACCGCCAGGCGCCTGCGGTGTCGGAGCAGCAGGCCAAGGTCGAGATCCTGGAGACGGGAATCAAGGTCATCGACCTCATCTGCACGTTCGCCAAGGGCTCCAAGATCGGCCTGTTCGGCGGCGCGGGCACGGGCAAGACGGTCATCGTGCAGGAGCTCATCCGCAACATCGCGTACCACCACAAGGGACGTTCCGTCTTCGCCGGCGTGGGCGAGCGGACGCGCGAGGGCAACGACATGTACCGCGAGATGGAGGACGCGGGAGTGCTGCCCCAGACCGCCCTCGTGTTCGGCCAGATGAACGAACCGCCCGGCGCCCGCGCGCGGGTGGGGCTCACTGGCCTGACGATGGCGGAGTACTTCCGCGACGAGGAGGGCGCCGACGTCCTTCTCTTCGTCGACAACATCTTCCGCTACCTCCTCGCCGGCTCCGAGGTCTCGGCGCTGCTGGGGCGGATGCCTTCTGCCGTCGGCTACCAGCCGACTCTGGCTACGGAGATGGGCGAGCTGCAGGAGCGCATCACGTCGACGAGCAAGGGATCGATCACCTCGGTGCAGGCGGTCTACGTACCGGCGGACGACTACACGGACCCGGCCATCCAGACCGTTTTCGCACACCTGGGCGCCACCGTCCGCCTGGAGCGATCGCTGGTCGAGATCGGCATCTACCCGGCCATCGATCCACTCGGCTCCTCTAGCCGCTACGTCGAGCCGTCGGTCGTCGGGCAGGAGCACTACGACGCGGCGCAGGGCGTCAAGAAGACGATGCAGCGCTACAAGGACCTGCAGGACATCATCGCCATCCTTGGCATGGAGGAGCTGTCCGAGGACGACAAGCAGGCCGTATCCCGGGCACGCAAGATCCAGCGCTTTCTCTCCCAGCCTTTCAGCGTCGCGCAGCGCTTCACGGGACGGGAGGGCAAGTACGTGAAGATCGCAGAGACCGTCCGAGGCTTCACGGAGATCCTCGAAGGCAAGCACGACGACCTACCCGAGCAGGCCTTCTACATGGTTGGCACGATCGACGAGGCCCGCGAGCAGGGTGAGGAGATGAAGAAGAGGGGATCGACTCAATGAAATTTCCTCTGCGCGTGGTCAGCGTCGAGAGGAGCCTCTTCGAGGGGGACGTCGAGTTCATGATCGCCAACGGGGCCGACGGCGAGCTCGGCGTCATGGCTCGGCACGCGCCGCTGATGACCGTGCTCAAGCCTGGCCCGCTACGCATCCAGGAGGTTATGGGCGGCGCCGAAGAGCTGCTGTTCGTGGGCGGGGGCTTCCTCGAGGTGCTGCCCGACCGCGTGACGGTGCTGGCCGACGTGGCCGAGCACGCGGACGAAATCTCGGTCCAGGGGGCCGAGGAGGCGCGCCGCCGCGCGCAGGAGAAGCTTGCGGGCACCCTGACGACCGCCGAGGAGACCGAGTTCCAGAACGCGCTCGCCATCGCGGAGGCGCGTCTCCGGCTGGCGCGCCTGCGCAGAGGCTGAGTCCCCGGCGCCACCGCCCGCTCTGTACCGTAACGCCTGATGAAATCCCCGGCGGGCCGCGACTTCGTGCTGCGCATCACAGGCGGCTCGCAGCTCGCAGGTGACCTGTGCGTGAGCGGGTCCAAGAACGCGGCTCTGCCGGAGATGGCCGCCGCGCTGCTCACCTCTGAGCCGCTGCGCCTGAGCAACGTGCCCAGCGTCACCGACACCGAGGTGATGGCGCAGATCCTCACGGCGCTGGGTGGGAGCTCGGAAGGCGACGGCTCGATCGTCCTGAACATGGAGCACGCGCGCGGCACGGACGTCCCCGATGAGCTTGGAAGGCGAATGCGGGCGACCATCGTTCTCCTCGGCGCGCTGCTGGGCCGGTTCGGCCGGGCCCGATTGCCCCGCCCGGGTGGCGACGACATCGGTGCCCGGCGCGTCGAACAGCACCTGCGGGGCCTGCGCCAGATGGGCGCGCGCATCGAGGAGACGCCCACCGAGATCGTGGCCGAGGTCGACCGACTGCGCGGGGAGCGGATCGTGTTCGACCTGCCCACCGTCACCGGTACCGAGAACATCCTTCTCGCCGCGGTGCTCGCCCACGGGCGGACCGAGATCTTCAACGCCGCTCGCGAACCGCACGTCCAGGACCTGTGCCGCCTACTCGGGAGGATGGGTGCGCGCATCGAGGGCATCGGCACCGAGCGCCTCGTGGTCGACGGCGTACATGAGCTAGGTGGCGCCGATCACACGGTCATCTCCGATTACCTGGAGGCGGGAACCTACGCGATCGCGGTCGCGGCCGCGGGCGGGGAGCTGCGCATCACCTGCAGCCGGCCGGAGGACCTGCAGATGGTGCTATTGAAGCTCGAGCTGGCGGGCGCCCACGTGCAGACCGGCGAAGGGTGGTTCCAGGTCGGCCGGCAACCGCGGTCCCGTCTCAAACCGATCGACATGTCGACCTGGACGTTTCCTGGTTTCCCCACCGACCTGCAGGCGCAGTACATGGCCCTGATGACCCAGGCGGACGGCGAGACGGTGATCTCCGAGTACGTGCACGAGAATCGCTTCCAGCACGTCACCCAGCTGGCCAAGATGGGCGCGGGGATCACCGTCGAAGGCCGCCTGCACGCGGTCGTGCACGGTCCCTGCCGGCTGCGCGGCACGGAAGTCACAATCCCGGACATCCGCTCAGGAGCGGCGCTGGTGATCGCGGGTCTCTGTGCGGAAGGACTGAGCATGCTGCGCAACGCCTGGCATGTCGAGCGCGGCTACGAGGACATGGCCGGCAAGCTCGCGTCGGTCGGCGCGCAGGTCGAGAGAGTTCCGATCGACACCGAGGTCGGCAACCCGGGACATTCGTACGAGTGAACCTTCTCGGGAAGAAGATCGGGATCGACCTGGGCACTTCGACTGTGCTCATCTACGTCAAAGGTGAGGGGATCGTCGTCAACGAGCCCTCACTGGTGGCGCTCAACCGAGACGGCACGCGCATCCTCGCGGTGGGCAGACAGGCCTTCGAGATGGTCGGCCGCACGCCCGACACGATCCAGGTCGTGCGGCCGATGCGTGAAGGAGTCATCGCCGATTTCGTGGTGACCGAGGGGATGCTTCACCATTTCATCGGCAAGGTCCAGGGCCGCCAGCGCATCTTCAAGCCCGAGATCATGATCTGCGTGCCGTCGGGAGTGACCTCCGTGGAACGCCGTGCGGTCACCGAGGCGGCCATCTCAGCGGGCGCACGCCAGGCCTGGCTCATCGACGAGCCGCTCGCGGCGGCCATCGGGGCGGGGCTGCCGATCTCCGAGCCTCGGGGCAATGCCGTCTGCGACATCGGCGGCGGCACAACCGAGATCGCGGTCATCTCCCTCTCGGGGATGGTGGTCGCCCATTCGATTCGGGTCGGCGGTAACCGCATCGACGACGCGATCACGGTCTACCTGAAACGGCGTCACAACCTTCTCATCGGCGAGCGCACAGCGGAGGAGGTCAAGATCGCGGTGGGTTCCGCAGTCGCGATGAAGGAGCCGCTGCGGACGGAGGTGCGCGGCCGCGATCTCGTGACCGGACTGCCTGGCAGCATCGAGGTGTCATCGAATGACGTGGCCGAGGCCATCCAGGAGCCACTGCGGCTGATCGTGGGCGCCGTGCGCAGCGTCCTGGAGGAGACGCCGCCCGAGCTCGCTGCCGACATCTTCGACCGCGGCATGGTGCTGTCGGGAGGCGGCGCGCAGCTGCGTGGGCTCGATCGCTTTCTTTCGATGCATACAGGCATCCCCGCCGTGGTCGCCGACGACCCGCAGACCTCGGTCGTTCGCGGCACCGGCCTTGCCCTGGAGCACTTCGAGGTCCTGAAGCGTAATCAATCGTATTTGCGCTGATGAGCTCCCCTCCCTGACCCTCCCCACAGGTGGGGAGGTCAAATAGCACGGGCATGACGGGTCTGCACGTGGCGGTAGACGGGGTCGGGCTTGCCCGGCCGCGGGCCGGGGTCGGCGTCTACACGACCCAGATCCTCCGGGCGATGGCGGTCGACCGGCCCGACTGCCGCTTCACCGTGTTCGTGCCCGGCGGTATGGACAGCGCGTCAACGCCTTCGATCTCGTATCGCCCGCTGCCGGGGATTCCGTTCCTCGGCCGCCACCTCCAGTGGCCTGCCCGGCTGCGCCGGCTGGGGCCCGACGCCTTCTTCGGCGCCGCGGGCGCGCTGCCGCTCACGGACGTCGGCTCACCCTCGGTCATCACGGTCCACGACCTCGCCATCTATCGCAACTCCGGCTGGTTCCCGCAGGGCCAACCGCTCAGCACGAGGTGGGTGGTACCCAGCTCGCTCCGCCGCGCCGGCCGCGTCATCGCGGTTTCAACCAACACCGCGCAAGACGTCGAGGAGCTGTTCGGGGTGCCTCGGTCTCGCATCGCCATCGTTCCCCACGGCGTCTCGCCGGGCCTGCGGCCGATGAGCGGCGAGGAGCTGGCCTCGGCGCGACAGAAACTCGGCCTGCCGGAGCGTTTCATCCTGTTCGTGGGCACGATCGAGCCGCGCAAGAACCTGCTGACCCTGCTGGATGCGTGGGCGATGATGCGGGACAGGCCCGACCTCGTGATCGTCGGCGGCTGGGGCTGGAATTACGAGCCGATCATGGATCGCATGAGCCGGCTCGGCGATCGTGTGCATCACATCGATGGTCTCGAACCTGCCGACCTGCCGGCCGTCTACAACCTGGCGCGCGTGCTCACGCATCCGGCGTGGTACGAGGGCTTCGGGCTGCCGCCCCTGGAGGCGATGGCCTGCGGCACGCCCGTGGTGGTGTCGGACACCTCGAGCCTTCCGGAGGTGGTCGGCGATGCGGGGCTGGTCGTCGCCGCCGGCGACGCCGATGCGTGGCGGGCTGCGCTGGAGAAGGTTCTCGGCAACTCCGAGCTGGCCGCCGACCTCAGGCGGCGCGGGATCCTGCGCGCGGCCGAGTTCAGCTGGTCGCGGAGCGCGTCGATGACCTGGCGGGTCATAGACGACGCTGTGGAGGCGGGCTAAACGAGCTCGCGAACGACCGCCGCCACTCCCGCCGCGCAGCGATCCCACGTGAACCCGGCCGCGCGCTTGCGCGCTGCCTGCACCAGGCGAGCGCGCACCTTGCGGTCTCCGATCGCGGTCTCGAGAACGCGTCCGAGCTCGGCGGGGTCGGTGGGATCGTCGACGTACAGCGCCGCGTCGCCGCCCACCTCAGGCAGCGACGAGGCCCGTGCGGCGACGACTACCTGGCCGCGCGCCATCGCCTCCAGGACGGGCAGACCGAATCCTTCGTAGAGGCTTGGCACCACGACGGCCCGGGCGCGTCGGTACAGCAGCTCCAGCGTCGGCTCGTCGACCCGGCCCAGGACGCGACAGCGCGATGAGGCCCGAAGCATCGCCGCCAGGGCGGGATCGCGCTCGGGGCCGGCGACCGCCAGGGTCACCCCGTCCAGCCTCTCCACCGCCGCCAGCGCGGCCGCCTGGTTCTTGCGCGCCTCGATGCGGCCGACCTGGAGAACGAACGTGCCTTCGAGGCCGAGCTCGCCCAGCCTCCTGGCAGGGGCGGCCTCGCGATCGATCTGCTCGCCGCCGCCCAGTGGCACCACCCGCACGCGCTCCGGCGCGACGTGGTACAGCTCGACGAGGTCTTTTCGCGTCGACTCCGAGGGAGCGATGAGGAGCGGGCAGCGCAGGGCCGCCCATCGGGTCGTGAGCTGGAGGTACGAGCGCTCCGCAAACGAGTACGCCTCGGGATGCCGCTCGAACGCAAGATCGTGCACCACCGTGAGCGACCGGCCCGGCCAGCCGAACGGGATGGCGTGCGCCGGCACGAAGAGAAGGTCAGGTCGGGCCGGGCGCAGGGCGAGGGGCAGCCGCACCTGCGACCACATGCGGGCCAACGGCACGACCATCACGTCGACGCCCAAGCCTGGTCGCGCCCGCGACGCGAAAAAGAGCCAGCGAATATCGGGCGCCGCGCCGCTAAGGCGCGATCCAACTTCGCGCGTATAGACCTCGGTCCCGGTCGCGACTTCGCGCGTCGCCGGATTGAGGTCGACGGCCACAGTCTTCAACGAGCCTCCAATGCTGGAAAAGGCGCCCGCACGCTACTAAGCTAAGGCCCGTGCGCGTGACCGGGGTTTTTGTGCGCCCAGGCGCAGCCGCAGCCGCCTTCCTGGCTGCTTGCGCTCTCGTCGTGCCGGTGGGCGATTCGATCGACGTCGTTCCCCAGGCTTCACAGTCGGCGGCCCTGGAGAGGCAGGCCCCGTTCGGGATGGCGGCCGGCTCAGACCATGAGTTCTTTCTCACGCATACCCGCGTGATCCCGATCGGCCGCCGCTCGATCAGCGTGCCAATCCTGATGTACCACTACATCCGGCCCGCTCCTTCTACTCGCCGGGACCTCCTGGGCTTCAACCTCACGGTCACGCCGGCCAACTTCATCGCGCACATGGACTGGCTCGCTTCCCACGGCCACCACCCGGTCGATTTCAACGACCTGCGAGATTACTTCGCCCGTCGCGCGCCCCTTCCGAGCAAGCCCGTCGTGATCACTTTCGACGACGGCTATCGCGACCTCTATACGACCGCCTACCCGATCCTTCGGACCTACGGTTTCAAGGCGGTGGCATACATCGTGACCAGCTTTGTCGGCCAGCCGCGATATGTGACCGCTGCGCAGGTCGTCGAGATGGACCGCAACGGGATCGAGATCGCCTCGCACACGGTGGACCACGCCGACCTGGCGAGGACGTCGGTCTATTGGGCGACCTATGAGCTGAGGGCGTCGAGAGCGTGGCTGCAGCAGCTGGTCGGCCATCCCGTCGTCGACTTCGCCTATCCGTCCGGGAAGTTCAACGCCTCCGTGGTCGCCGCCCTCCCGGCGACGGGGTACGACACGGCCGTGACCGAGATCGGAGGGGCGGTGCACAGCCGCGCCGACCGCTACACGTGGACGCGCGTGCGAGTCGGCGGGGGCGAGTCGATGTCTGACTTCATCCACGACCTGGGTCCCGTCGAGCCGACGATCGACATCACCGCCGTCCGCACCGACGTGGGTGCCGCCTAGCACTCGCTGATAATCAGGCCCGTGGAGCAGGCACGGGTCCTCGGTGTGCGGGTGGACTGCGTAGACATGGAGGGCGCGCTGGCGCGCATCGAGTCATTCGTCGAGGGCGGCGGCCGCCACGTCGTGGCCACGGTCAACCCGGAGTTCGTGATGAGAGCGCACGACGACCGCGAGTTCGCACGTGTGCTGGAGTCTGCCGACCTCTGCCTTGCCGACGGCAGCGGCGTCGTATGGGCCGCTCGCAGGCAGGGCTGCGCGCTTGGCGGCCCGGTCACCGGCGTCGACCTGATCCCACCACTGGCCGCGCTCTGCGCCCGTCGCCAGTTCCGCCTGTTCCTGCTGGGGGCCGCTCCGGGCGTGGCCGACGAGCTCGCCCGCCGCCTGGAGGAGCAGCATTCTGGCCTCCAGGTGGCCTCGCACTCGGGCTCCCCCGAACCGTCCGCGGACGATGAGACCTTCCGCCGCATCGAGGCGGCGCGGCCGCAGGTGCTGCTGGTCGCTTACGGCGCTCCGAAACAGGAGCTCTGGATCGATCGGGTCGGTGGCCGCGGCGGGGTCGCGGTCGCGATCGGCGTCGGCGGCGCGTTCGACTACCTGACCGGGCGTGTGCCGCGGGCGCCGGCGTTGATGCGCCGGCTCCGCTTGGAGTGGCTGTTCAGGCTCGTGCAGCAGCCCTGGCGCATACGGCGGATGGCGGTGCTGCCTGGCTACGCACTGAAGGTATTGCGCTCCCATCCCTAGGAAGGAGTGAGCGCGCGCCTTTACGATGGGGCGCCGTGAAACTGAGCGTGGTCGTCCCCTGCTACAACGAGGAGCAGAGGCTGCCGCGCACCATCGAGCAGATCGAGCACCATCTCGACGCCCGCGGCCGGCCGTACGAGCTGATCCTCGTCGACGACGGCAGCGCGGACGGCACACGCAAGGTCATGGACGAAGCCGCGGCTGGCCACGAGTCGGTCCACATCGTCGCCCTGCCGCAGAACCGGGGCAAGGGCCGGGCCCTTGCGGAGGGTGTGAAAGCATCAGAAGGCGACACCGTACTGGTCACCGACGCCGACCTGTCGACTCCCATCGAAGAGCTCGAGAAGCTCGAGGCGGCCCTTGCGGGCGGCGCCGGCGTCGCCATCGCATCGCGCGCCGTCAAGGGCTCGCGGGTCGAGCTCTCGCAGCCGATCTATCGCGTCCTCATGGGCAAGGCGTTCAATCTCATCGTCCAGCTCGTCCTGCTGCCCGGCATCTGGGACACGCAGTGCGGATTCAAGCTTTTCCGCGGCGACATCGCGCGTGAGGTGTTCGCCGGCCTGACCACGGATGGCTTCGGCTACGACCCCGAGGTGCTGTTCCTGGCCAAGAGAAAGGGAGTGCGGATCGCCGAGGTGCCGGTGGTGTGGCGGAACTCGGCTCCGACCAAGGTCATGGCCGTGCGCAGCTCGCTGGACATGTTCCGCCACGTCATCAAGGTGAGGATCGGCCGGGGCGCGCCGGCGGCCGGGGCGCCGTGACCGATGGGGTGCTGGTGGTGCTGCCCACATTCAACGAAGTGCAGAACCTCGAGCGGGTCGTGGCCGGAGTACGGCGGCTCGGGCACGACGTCTTGATCGTCGACGACGCCTCTCCCGACGGCACCGGAGAGCTTGCCGATCGCCTCGCGAGCGCCGATACGGGGGTGCGGGTGCTGCACCGGGCACGCAAGCTTGGGCTGGGCAGTGCGTACGAAGACGCGTTTCGAGTCGGGCTGGCGGACGGCGCCCAGCTGCTCGTGGAGATGGATGCCGACGGCTCGCACCTGCCCGAGAACCTCGACGGCATCGTGGCCGCGGCCAGGCGCGTCGGCGGCCTGGCCATCGGCTCACGCTACATCCCCGGCGGCTCTATCGAGGGCTGGCCGTTCTACCGCTGGCTGTTGTCCTGGGGGGCGAACGCATACTGCCGCATGCTCCTTGGCCTCCCGACGCGCGACTGCACCTCCGGGTATCGCTGCTACACGAACGACCTGCTTGCGCACATCGGGCTCGACGAGGTGGTGTCGCAGGGGTACTCGTTCCAGATCGAGATGGTCTGGCGGGCGCGCCGGCTCGGGTACGCGGTCGTGGAGGTGCCGATCCGCTTCGAGGACCGGGTGGCTGGCGCGTCGAAGGTCTCCCGGGGCGAGGTCCGCCGGGCGCTGTGGACGGTGCTGCGGCTGAGCCTGGGTCGATGGAAGCGGTAAAACCGGCGCCCGCCATGGTTGTCGAAACCACCCGCCAAGGAATGGGGGAGTGGAGGGTGCCCCTGCTGACGGGCCTGGCGCTTGCGATCGTGACGGCGGTGCCTTACGTGTTCGCGTATCTGGTCCAGCCCCACGGCCAGGTGTTCATGGGCTTCTTCTACCTGGGCGATGACGCCAACACGTACCTCGCCAAGATGCGCCAGGGATGGGAGGGCGCCTGGGCGTGGCAGAACCGCTACACGACCGAGTCGAGCCCCACGGCCTACCTCTTCATGTTCTGGATCGTCCTCGGCCATCTCGCGGCGATCACCCATCTGCCGCTGATCGCGGTCTTTCATGGGGCCCGGATCGCAGCGGCCTTTGCCCTGACGGGTGCGGCCTGGCTCTTCATATCGCATTTCATCGAGGACCGAGTGGCGCGCCGGTTCGCGTTCTTCTTCGTCGCCTTTGGCCTGGGGTTGGGCTACGTGATCCAGGCCCTGGGCCACCCGGTTATATTCGGCAACCGCACCGACACCCTCGACTGGCGCATGCCCGAGCTGACCGCCTTCTATTCGGTGCTGGCCCTGCCGCACTTCGCATGGTCGGGCGTTTTCGCCGGCCTGGGCGCGGCGCTCACGTTCAAGTCCATCCAGCGAGGCAGCCTGGTGCTTGCGGTGCTGGCCGGCGGCGCATGGCTCGGGCAGGCGTCCATCCATCCCCAGATGCCGATCCTGATGGGCGGCGCGACCGCCGTCGCCCTGCTCCTGCGACCGGCGCCCGCTCGCGGCTGGATGGCGGCGGCGCTGGCCTTTGCGATCCCGGCGCCCTACATCCTCTATTCGTACCTGGCGTTCGTCGGGAACCCGGAGGTCCAGCGCTGGACCTTTCACTCGAAGAATTCGCTGCCGCCCGAGAGCGTCAGCCTGTTCTTCGCGCTCGCGCCGCAGCTCCTGCTCGCGCTCGTCGGCATCCCGGGGGCCATTCGCCGCCGCAGCCGCGAGGACGTTTTCCTGGTCGCGTGGCTGGTCTTGCTCGCCGCCATCCTTTATCTACCCAACCCCGCGGGCGACCTCCGCCGGCGCTTTCTCGACGCCATCTACCTGCCGCTTGGGGTGCTGGCCGCCCGGGGCATGTACGAGGTGATCCTGCCCCGGCTGCGCAGCGTCCGGGCGCGCGCCCTCGTGCCCTTCTCCTATGTCGCGTTTGCCACGGTCGGCAGCGCGTTCCTGGTCCTCGCGCCGCTGGCGGTGGCCGCACAACCGCAGTACTCGGTCAGCCAGGCCGAGTACGACGGGCTCGCCTGGTTGGGAAACCAGCCGGCGGGCACGGTCCTGTCGATGCCGGGCGTGGGCCTGTACGTCCCCGCCTACAGCGCCGACACCGTTTACGTCGGCCACTACGACGAGACTTTCGACTACTACAACAAGACCCAGCACGCTCTCGACCTGCTCACCGGCAGTTCCGACCTGGTCGATTTCGTACACACCGACCACATCCGCTACGTGATCTGGACCGCCGACCTCCCGACGCCGCCGCCTGACGGCCTGGGCCCGCCGGCCTACGACAGCCCCAGGTTCAAGATCTACCGCATCTATTGAACCGAGAGGCCGGGAGGTATCCCCTCATGACTTCAGATATGCCAAATCCATCTACGTAGGGGCGGCCCGCACGTAGATCACGGCCACCGAGTCCTGGTAGACGAGCTTCCAGTCCGGTTGGGTCGCCAGGACGTTGGCCAGGGCCTCGCCGCGGTTGTAGACGATGTAGTCGACTCCGTACCTGTCCAGCATCGCCTTCCAGTCCGGCCGCAGAGTCTGGATGTCTTCGTAATCGTTCAGAAGGGCGTCACCCATCAGCGCCGCCTCCCCGAAGATGAACACCCTGCGGTTTGGCTGCGGGTAGAAGCGATAGTCGAGGTAGCCGCCCCAGCCGTACTGGTTGTACATCCTGGTGCCGACGTCAGGGTGCGCGGCCAGCCAGTCGGCGGCGCCGACGGGGTAGGTGGAAGCGGTGATGCCGTCCTGGCGGCTCGGCGCCGTCTCGCCGGCGATGTGAATGGCGGTTGCGAACGCGACCAGGACCAGGACGACCGCCGTGATGAAGGCGAAGATCTGGCGGGAAGGGAGATTGGGTTTCCAGCCTCGAGCTTTCGAGACCTCCTTCCAGGCCTCCGAGTAGCTGTTGATCAGGACGGGCGTCGCCGCGGCGATGAACAAGACGATGTTGCGCACCGACTGGAGCGCCAGCGCCAGGGCCACCATCGACAGGAGCAGGTCGTAGGGCGTCGGCCGGCGCAGCGCGAAGCCGACGATCAAGAGCAGAACCATCGCCTCGAACGGGTGCAGGTAAGGCTGGTGGAAGTCGGGCGAGAACCATTCGACGATGAGCCTCTCCTGGGCCTGGCTCGCCACCGTCTGGAACGGATAGAGGAGGAGGTTGAACCCATGCGGCGTGGCCAGCACGGCCACGGCAGAGGCCGCGGTGACGATCGCGAGGAAACGCACGTGCGCGCGGTGGGCGGGGTTGGAGGGGTCCCAGGCCCAGCCCGCCAGCTCCGCCACCAGCGCGATGCCAAGCCAGGCGAAGGCGATGACCCAGCCGCCGTGCAGGTTCGCCCACAGCGCCATGACGAGGGGAAAGAACTGGAGGGCACGGCTGCGCCCGCTCAGGTATCCCTGGAGCCAGTACAGCTCGAGGCACGTGAGGGCGAAGGTGATCATCTGCGCGCGCGGGCCCCAGATCGGAGCCCCCGCGATCGCGCCCAGCGCGAGCCCCATCCCGGCGATCACGAACGGCTGCCGCCGTACCTGCCGGTACATGAGGTAGAAGCCGGCGTAGGTGACGAGGCCGAAGAAGACGCTGATGCCGAGCGCCCCCATCCTGGAATAGACGAGCCACATCAGGATCTCGGTGAGGTACTCGTGGTCCGTCCAGACGTGGTTGGGGACGGTGTAGGTGAAGATGTCGGTGGAAGGCAGCCGGCCGTTGTCCACCATCCAGCGCCCGATCCTTATGTGCCACCAGAAGTCGGGATCCTGGACGGACCCGACGAACAGGGCGAGGATGACGATCATCACGCCGCCCAGCAGGAGCGTGCGCGCGCTCAGCCGGTCTGCAAGTTGCGTCAGCTGCGCGCCCTGAGCGGGTTGGGCACGTACCGCGGCACCCTGCGGGCGTAGGCGGGGTAGTCGCCCGGGAACGTGCGCGAGAGGACGCCCTCCTCCCAGCGGATGCGCAAGAGCTCGCAGATGACGAAATAGAGGATGGCCAGCGCGCCCAGCCAGCCGGCGGTGGCGAGGTTGATGCCGATCGCCGTGACCACCTCGCCGAGGTACACCGGGTGGCGGCTCAGCGAGTAAGGGCCGCCGGTGACGAGCTTGCGCGCCTCAGGGATGATCGAGAACGACCGCCGCAGGTACGCCAGCCCCCACACCGAATAGGCGAGGCCGACCGTGGCGATGATGTCGGCCGGCAGAACGAGCCACTCGCGCCTCCAGCCGCCGGGCAGGAAGCTCGCCCCGATCGCGGAAAAGGTCCCGGTGAAGGCGATGAAGACGACCCCGAGGCGGTGGTCGGTGCCGCGCTTTGGCAGGCGGACGGAGTAGAGGACGACCAGCATCGTGAAGTAGGCCAGGGCGAGGCACTGCTGGAGGAGGAAGAGATAGTCGGAGGGCCGGTGCAGCGACTGCAGCCCGTCCCACACGAACAGCAGCTGGCGAGCGAGGAAGAGACTGAAGAAGAGCGCAGGCAGGACCCGGCTGAAAACCAGGTCGCGCCAGTAGCTCTCAGCCCGTGCGCTCACCTCGTCTTCGACGCCGGTGGCGACCATTTCCCGCGGAATGTACCGCCCGGCACCCCGCAAAGTCAGCCCGAGCCACTTTTTCGGCTAATGAATTGACCTCCCCGGGGACGCCCGGGTAGGATCACCGACCGCAACCGGAACGAAGGCCGCAAGAATCCGTCAGCGGCCCGTTAGTCGAGTTGACAACCTGTAGTTCAGGAAAAAGGAGGTGAAATTGCAGATGTTGAGCCTTTACTGGAAGCTTCGCAGCCTTACGTCTCGTCAGGAAGGCCAGGGCATGGTTGAGTACGCCCTGATCCTCGTCCTCGTTTCCATCGTGGTCATCGTCATCCTTCTTACGATGGGCAACCAGATCAAGAACGTGTTCTCGAACGTCGTAGCCGCTCTCGGCTAACGAGAACCAAACGCAGTAGCACCTTCAACGAGAGAGCCCCGCGAGAGGGGCTCTCTTCATTCGCGACAAGGACTCGGTAGGAAGGGGACGATCGCGGTCCCCGTAGTTACAATGGCGGCGTTCTCACAGATCCAGCAATCCGGAGGTGACTTTTCTTGGCCGTCGCACAAGCTCCAGCAAGACCTCGACCAGGCGGTGGGCGCTTTCTCATCATCATCGGCCTGCTGCTCGCCATCCTCGCGGGCGCCGGAGTGTTCCTTCTCGGCAACTTCGGTGGGGGCGCCACCCTCGGCGGAGGCCCGACCCAGACGGTCATAGTCGCCGCTCAGACGATCCCCGTCAGGCACCAGATCGCGGACAGCGACCTGACGACCGCGAAGATCTCGGGCAGCCTTCCGAACACATACGCAAGGACCGAAGACGTCAAGGGCTTGATCTCGGAGATCCAGATCACCAAGGGCGCGCTCATCACGTCCGACATGCTCGCCCGCGACGCGGGACTCATCCCGGCCGGGTCCGCGCCGGCGTACCTGCCACTCGCCAGCGGCTACGTCGCCATGACCATCCCCACCGGGGAACAGATCGGCGTCGCGGGCCACATCACGCTAGGCGATTACATCACTGTCATCGCCTCGGCCACGCTGACCATCTTCTCGTCGACAGGCGTGCAGAAGTCGGGTCCGCCCATCGTCGTGAGCAAGACCGTGTTCACCAACGTCCACATCATCGGGCTCGGTCCGGCGAGCGCCAACGTCCAGCCGGCCAGTGGAACCGTGCAGACGGGTGGCAGCCAGGGGGCGACCAGTGGCATCACCTCGAGCCTCACCATCGAGGTCACGCAGTGCGACGCGGAGTTCTTCACCTGGTTCCTCGGCAACACGACGGTGCGCTACACGCTGGAGTCCTTCAACGACTACCTGAAGCAACCGCCGAGCGCTCCGGACCCGACGTGCCCGACCGTGCTGTCGGCGCAGGGCGTGAGCCAGAAAGAGGTCGATGCCAGATACCATTTCACAGCTTTGTGACGATCCCCAGGGACCCCGCGACCGCGGCCGGCACATTTGCCGGCCGGGATCGGTTGCGGTCGCGCCCGGGCGGTAGCTGACATGGGTCTGCTCGATCGGGTCAAGCAAAACCAGACAGGTGTGCCCATGCCGGCGAGTCCGGCGACCAACGGGCCCGCCACGAATACGCCGGGTACTCCCTTTGCCGCCGCCAGGGCGCTGCCGGTGTCCCGCCCGTCGGCCCCGGTCGAGACGGCGCCGCCGATATCGAGCCTGTCGTCGCGCGCCGCCGCCGCCGGCGTCGGCGCCGGCGAGATGAGCCCGGCCTTCACGGCCGCGAAGGTGCAGATCCACTCGAAGCTCATCGAGAAGTTCGCCGACCAGATCGACTCCAGCAACAAGGCCGGCGTCCGGGAAAAGATCGTCGAGCTCGCCGAGGAGTACTTCCGCAGCACGGCGATGACGATGACCAAGACCGACAAGGAACGGCTCATCGATTCCGTCCTGGACGACGTGCTTGGTTTGGGGCCGCTGGAGGCGCTGCTCGCCGACCCGAGCATCACCGAGATCATGGCCAACCACCCGAAGCAGATCTACGTCGAAAAGAGCGGCGAGCCGACCCTGTCGGCTGTGACGTTCGAATCGGAGAGGCAGATGCGCCAGGTCATCGACCGCATCGTGAGCCTTGTGGGTCGTCGTGTCGACGAGTCGACACCCATCTGCGACGCTCGCCTCAAGGACGGCTCGCGTGTCAACGTCGTCATCCCGCCGATAGCGCTCAAAGGCCCATGCCTGACCATCCGCAAGTTCGCCAAGGAGAAGTGGGGGCCGGCCGACGTCGTCAACCGCTTCCGCTCGTCGAGCCCCGAGGTGATGACCTTCTTGCGCTCGTGCGTGCGCGCTCGCCTGAACATCCTGGTCTCGGGCGGCACCGGCTCCGGCAAGACCACGCTGCTCAACATCCTTTCCTCGTTCATCCCGGAGACCGAGCGGCTCATCACCTGCGAGGACGCCGCCGAGCTCCAGCTGCAGCAGCCGCACTGGATCCAGCTCGAGTCGCGGCCCCCCAACGTCGAGGGCAAGGGCGCGGTGCCCATCCGCGAGCTCGTCAAGAGCTGCCTCCGTATGCGACCCGACCGCATCATCGTGGGCGAGTGCCGTGGCGGCGAGGCGCTGGACATGCTCCAGGCCATGAACACCGGCCACGATGGCTCGATGTCGACGCTGCACGCCAACAACCCCCACGAGTGCCTGGTCCGCCTGGAGACCCTGGTGCTGCAGGCCGGCCAGGACCTCCCGTCCCGCGCCATCCGTGAGACCATCGGCTCCGCCATCCACCTGATCGTCCAGCAGTCACGATTGCGCGGCGGTGTGCGCCGAATCGTGAGCGTGGCCGAGATCACAGGCATCAGGGACGGCGAGGTCCAGTTCCAGGAGCTCTTCCTGTTCCGGCAGATCGGCGTCAACGCCGAGGGTAAGGCCGTCGGCTATCACACGGCGACCGGTTTGCTGCCGATGCGAATGGAGCATCTCAGGTCCGAGGGCGAGGACGTCCCGGAAACGCTATTCACACCCACCCCCCAGCCCCCGCCGGATAAGCTGTACTGACCCTGTAGGAGGTCGCAGATGCCGATCGGCCCGATTTTCGCCCTTCTCGCCTTCGCTGGAGTTTTCCTGCTCTTCGTCGGAATCAACCAGATGCGGCGCTCCGCGGGCGGCACCGAAGACTTCCAGGCGCGGCTTGCGGCCTATGGCGTCACTACCGCCGGGGCGACGCAGCTTCCGCCGTCGACGGGCTTCCGCGACACGATGAACCGCATCTTCTCACCCGCCGCCGAGCGGGTCGGCCGGGGCGATGCCAAGAAAGGCAAGCCATCGGTGGCCGAGCAGTTGAACCGAGCCGACCTCAAGCTCCGCACGTCCGAGTACTTCATGATCCAGCTCGGCAGCACCGCCCTGTTTGCGCTCATCGGCCTGGTCCGCTTCGGATTCCCGGGCGGCATCATCCAGATCTTCGCGCTCGCAATCGTCGGCTACCTGATCCCGGGCTTCTACGTGAAGTACCGCATCGGGCGGCGGCTGCGGGCGTTCAACGGGCAGCTCGGCGACACCCTGACGCTTCTCTCGAACGCACTCAAGGCCGGCTACTCGTTCGCCCAGGCGATCGACACGGTGGCCAAGAATGCGGTGCCGCCGATCGCGGACGAGTTCGCCCGGGCGGTCCGCGAGATGAACCTGGGCGGCTCGCCCGACGAGGCTCTGCAGAACATCACCAAGCGCATCGCGAGCGCGGACTTCGACCTCGTCGCGACCGCGTACTCGATCCACCGCACGGTCGGTGGCAACCTTGCCGAGATCCTCGACAACATCGCCTACACCATCCGCGAGCGCGTCCGCATCAAGGGCGAGATCGCCACGCTCACCGCGCAGGCGCGAGCCTCCGGCACGCTGATCACGTTCCTGCCGATCGTGCTCGCGACCTTCATGTACTTCGTGACGCCGACCTATTTCCGGCCGATGTTCGACAACTTCATCGGCTGGGTGCTGATCGCGGTCGGCATCTTCATGATCTTCATCGGCAACCTGATCATTCGTCGCGTGGTCGCGATAGAGGTATGACCTGATGATCCCGATCCTTGCACTGGCGGCCGGCCTCGGAATCTTCATCATCTTCCTGGGCCTGGCGCGCACGCCGTCCCAGGTGAACACGACTCAGCTCGTCCAGCAGCGGCTCTCGGTGTACGGCGGCGAGAAGCCGCTGACCATCGAGGAGGTGGAGCTGCAGCGGCCTTTCAGCGAGCGCTTCCTCCGGCCTTCGATCGAGAAGCTGGGCACCATCCTGTCCCGCTCCACGCCGGCGAAGGCTCGCGCGGACCTCATGAACAAGCTCGAGCTTGCGGGCCGGCCGGGCAACCTCACGCCCGAGGACTTCGGCGCGGTGCGCATCGTTTCGGCTGCGGTTCTCGCGGCGATCGGACTGGGGCTCGGCTTCCTTCTGGGCAGCCCCGTTTACCTGGTCGTCTCTATGGCCGTGGGCGCGATCCTCGGCTACTACTTGCCGGTGATGTGGCTGCAGCAGAAGGTCGACGCGCGGCGGACCGAGATCCAGAAGGGATTGCCGGACGCGATGGACCTGCTCGTCATCGCCGTGGACGCCGGTCTTGGCTTCGATGCCGCCCTCGCGCGCGTGACCGACAAGTACAAGAACGCGCTGTCCGAGCAGTTCGCCAAGGTCCTCCGCGAGGTCAGCCTCGGCCGGCCGCGCCTCGAGGCCATGGACGAGATGGGTCGCAGCAGCGGCGTCGAGGACCTGCACAACTTCATCCAGGCGGTCATCCAGTCAGAGCAGTTCGGCACCGGAATCGGCAAGATCCTGCGCATCCAGGCTGACGAAATGCGCCGCAAGCGCCGCCAGCGTGCGCAGGAAAAGGCGGCGCAGGCGACCCTGAAGATGATGCTGCCCATGGTTGGCTGCATCTTCCCGACGCTCTGGATCGTCCTGCTTGGACCTGCTGCCCTGATCCTGCTCGCGCCGAGGAAGTAAAGGGGGCCACCACACACGCCCGCGGCTCTGCAGTTCACGGTCCCGCCATGGGAGCTGGTCATCCGCGCAGTGGTCATCTACGTGGCCCTGCTGGTGGCATTGAGGATCTTCGGCAAGCGCGAGGTCGGGCAGTTCACCCTCTACGATCTCGTTTTCATACTGCTCGTCGCGAACGCGCTGCAGCCGGCCATCACCGGTCCCGACACGTCGGTCGTCGGCGGCCTGGTCCTGATCGTGGCCCTGGTGGCGATGAACTTCCTCGTCGGCAAGCTCGACAACCTGCCGCGATTCCACAGGCTTCTGTCTCCTCACCCGGCGGTGATCGCGATGGACGGAAAGTACCTGCCCGAGGTGATGAAGAGGGAGGGGGTGGACCAGGAGGAGATTGAGATGTCGATGCGCGAGCACGGCATCACAGCCGTGAAGGACGTCAAGATCGCGGTGCTCGAGGCAGATGGCACGATCTCGATCGTGCCCACCGGAACCGCCGTGCAGCGGACCAAGCGCCGGGTCCGCTACCACCATCGCGCGGGCTGACAAGCCGCCCTTAACAACCGGGGTTTCGCCACTCCAAGAACAGTGCTTGACTGCTCCTCGTCAGGTTGGTCGGGCTCTGGGGGAGGGAGGGCCCCGGCGGCAAGAGTCAGTTTTCGGCGAGGAACTGCAGCGCCGCCTCCTTGAACTGGCGCGCGGGCACCGTCCCCAGGTGGTCGCGGCCGGGGATGACGACCAGCCGTGCCCCTGGGATCCGGTCCGCCAGCTGCGACGCATCGTGGGCGATCTCGTCCCGATCCCCGGCCACAAGCAGTATCGGCGTCCGGATGGCTGCCAGCCGCTCACCGTCGAGCCGCGTCGTCCGACCCAGGCCCTCCATGCAGGCCGCAAGCGCCTCCAGGTCGTTGATCGGTCGCGCCGACGCGAATCGCTGAAACGAGAGTGCCGACGCGCTCTCGGCGTCCCCGCCGCGGAGGGCTCGCGCGATCGCTTCCGCGTCCTCGATAGCGCCGCTGGTGCCGATGCCGCCCAGGACCGCGCTGCGCAATCGCTCAGGAAAATCGAGCACGCACTGCAGCCCAATGCGACCTCCCATCGAGTAGCCGATGTAATGACAGGTGCCGATTCCCAGCTCGTCCAGCAGGCGGCGCACGTCCGCCGCCATGACGTCGATCGCGTACGCCGCCGCACCGTGGGGCTTATCGCTGCGGCCATGGCCCCTGCAGTCGAGGCCGATGACGCGGTAGTTCGCCGCGACCAGCGCCTCCTGCCAGCGCGTACCCACCCAGTTGAGCTGGTAGTCCGACGCGAAACCGTGCACCACGATCACGGGCGGGCCGGAATCCGGACCGTGAAGCTCGTAATGCAGGCGCACTCCCTCGCTGTCGAACTCCATCGCCCGGTTAGGCTACGCGTCTGAAGTGCCAGGTCCCAAAGCGATGCACGCTCGCACCGGCAAGCTGCTCGCGCAAGAGCTCGAGGTCCGGCGCTCGTTCGTCGGCCGAGGGGTGGGTCTCATGTTCCGCCGCCGCCTCGAGCCTGGACAGGGGATGTGGATCACTCCGTGCAACGGGATCACCATGATGTTCATGAGGTTTCGGATCGACGCCGTTTTCCTGGACACCAACGACCGCGTGGTGAAGGTGTACCCCCAACTACCCACGTGGTGGGGCACGGTCCCCCTCGTCTGGGGCGCCCACAGCGTGCTCGAGCTGCCCGCAGGATCGACCGCCGAGCTCGGCCTGCGGCGCGGCGACGAGATTCACATCGGCTGACCTGTAAAGGCGGGCTTGACGGAGCCCGGTAGTCTCGATCCGTGCTCTCCGGTCTCGTCGACCTCGTCCTTCCGCCTCGATGCGGCGGCTGCCGAAGCATCGGCACGTGGCTATGCGAGCGCTGCAGTGGACGCATCAGGCGCCTGCAGGAGCCCTTGTGCCGGCGGTGTGGGGCGGAGGTGGAGTCGGCACGCTCCACGTGCGGGTGCCGGCTGCGCCTCCGGTCATTGGCACGCCTGCGCTGCGCCGCGGCCTACGAGGGCCCCATCGAGCTTGCGATCCAGAGATTCAAGTACCAGGGCTGGCGGCGCCTGGCCGCGCCGCTCGCTCTTCTGCTCGCGGAGCGGCTTGTGGTCGAGGGCCTGGCCGCGTCCTACGCGGTCGCGGTTCCACTGCATCCCCAGCGGCTGCGTGCGCGCGGATTCAATCAATCCGAGCTCCTGGCCCGCGAGCTGCGGTCGCACATGGGGCTGGGGACGCCGCCCGGGCAGCTCGTCCGGATCCGCCCCACGCCACCCCAGGTGGGCCACGACCGGCTGTGGCGCCGGCACAACGTCCACGGCGCCTTCGCCTGGCACGGCCCGCCCCTGGCCGGCAGGTCGATCCTGATCGTCGACGACGTCGCGACCACGGGGGCCACCCTGGACGCGTGCGCGGCGGCCCTCGGGACCGGTGGAGCGGGCCCGGTGATCGGCGCCGCGGTGGCGCGTGTAAGCGTATGAAGGTCGCGGGCCCGAGCCTTATAGTTGGTCGGCGTCCGGTATCACAGCGGGAGGCTGACCAATGGCAGTTCGGATCCCAGGAATCAATATCGATGAGTACTACCAGCAGCTTGGGCCGATCGAGCCGCTAATTCGTGACGACCGCGTGACCGAGATCATGGTCAACGGCAGCGACCACGTCTACGTTGAGATGGGCGGCAAGGTCGTGCTCACCAACATCAAATTCGTGGACGAAGACCAGCTGCTCAACGTCATCCAGTTCATCGTCCGCACGGTCGGCCGCCGCATCGACGAACGCCAGCCCCTGTGCGACGCCCGCCTCGCCGACGGCTCCCGCGTCAACGCGGTCATCCGGCCGCTGGCGCTGAACGGGCCCCTGCTGACCGTCCGCAAGTTCTCCCGCGACCCATACCAGGTCGATGACCTCATCCGCTTCGGCAGCTGCAACGAGGCCGGCTTCGGCTTCATGAAGGCAGCCGTGCTCGCCAAGGCCAACATCATCATCTCGGGTGGAACCGGCACCGGCAAGACGACCTTCCTCAACGTCCTCTCCGGCTTCATCCCGGTCGAGGACCGCATCGTCACCATCGAGGACGCGGCCGAGCTCCAGCTCCACCAGGAGCACGTCTGCCGCATGGAGACGCGCCCCAAGGACATCAACGGGGAAGGCGAGATCACGATTCAGCGTCTCGTCATCAACTCGCTGCGCATGCGCCCCGAGAGAATCGTCGTCGGCGAGTGCCGTGGCGGTGAAGCCCTCGACATGCTCCAGGCCATGAACACCGGCCACGACGGTTCGATGACCACGCTGCACGCCAACACCCCGCGTGACGCGCTGGCCCGCCTCGAAACCCTCGTGCTGATGGCTGGCGTCGACCTCCCTGTTCGCGCCATCCGCCAGCAGATCGCGGGCGCCATCAACCTCTTCGTCCAGCTCAGCCGGCTTCGAGACGGCTCGCGCAAGGTGTCTCAGATCACCGAGATCGTGGGCATGGAGCAGGACATCATCACCATGCAGGACATCTTCATCCTCGAGCAGAAGGGAGCGACGCCCGATGGCAAGGTGATCGCCGAGTTCAAGCCCACGGGATTGCGGCCGAAGATCCTCGACCGCATCTTCAGCCAGGGCATCCCGCTCCCGAAAGAGATCACGGCCCTGTTCCCGGCGCCCGCCGGCTACAGGCCGGCCGCGCGCTAGGCGAGCCGCCTCGGGTCGGCGCCGGGCCCATGCTCGGTCATATACTCGGGTTGTGAAGGTCGTCCTGAACGACCGCACTGATGGCCTGAAGCCAGACCTCAAGGCGTATGCCGAGCGC